>Ga0222423_1000027_pt1 | contig 194124 bp, 129 predicted proteins | sample 3A0metagenome_FD_182472 | JGI IMG/M metagenome (GOLD analysis project Ga0222423, IMG submission 182472) | Enriched microbial communities from leaf-cutter ant dump, University of Wisconsin, Madison, United States - 3A0 (version 2) | ecosystem: Environmental > Terrestrial > Nest > Insects nest >...
CGCTGCGGCACGTAGGCCTCGGGCTGGTAGTAGTCGTAGTAGCTCACGAAGTACTCCACGGCGTTCTTCGGGAAGAACTCGCGGAACTCGCTGTAGAGCTGCGCGGCCAGCGTCTTGTTGGGCGCGAAGACGATGGCCGGGCGGCCCAGTTGCGCGATCACGTTGGCCATGGTGAAGGTCTTGCCCGAGCCGGTCACGCCCAGCAGGGTCTGGAACGCCTCGCCATCGTTCACGCCCTCCACCAGCTTGGCGATCGCCTCGGGCTGGTCGCCGCCGGGAGGATATGGCTGGAAGAGCTGGAACGGCGAATCGGGGAACGCGACGAACTGGCCTTCGGGAGTGGTTTCTTGCATGGGCATGTGCACGGCTTTGGGGCGTGGGCCGTTAGACTTGGGGTTTAACCCTAAGCCTACCTGTTTTTCCATCCACCCAAGGATTTTCCATGTCTCTGTTTTCCGCCGTCGAAATGGCCCCCCGCGACCCCATCCTGGGGCTGAACGAGCAATTCGCTGCCGACACCAACCCTGCCAAGGTCAACCTGGGCGTGGGCGTGTATTTCGACGACAACGGCAAGCTGCCCCTGCTGCAATGCGTGCAAGCTGCCGAGAAAGCCATGATGGAAAAGCCCGCCGCGCGCGGCTACCTGCCCATCGACGGGATCGCGGCCTATGACAACGCGGTCAAGGGCCTGGTGTTCGGTGTGGATTCCGAGCCCGTGCAATCGGGCCGCGTGGCCACGGTGCAGGCCCTGGGCGGCACGGGCGGCCTGAAGATCGGCGCGGACTTCCTGAAGCGCCTGAGCCCCGAGGCCAAGGTGCTGATTTCCGACCCGAGCTGGGAAAACCACCGCGCCCTGTTCACCAACGCGGGCTTCACAGTCGAGACCTACGCCTACTACGACGCGGCCAAGCGCGGCGTGAACTTCGAGGGCATGCTCGCGAGCCTGAACGCCGCCGCGCCCGGCACCATCGTCGTGCTGCACGCCTGCTGCCACAACCCCACGGGCTACGACATCACGCCCAGCGAGTGGGACCAGGTGATCGCCGCCGTCAAGGCCAAGGGCCTGACGCCCTTCCTCGACATGGCCTACCAGGGCTTCGGCAACGGCATCGCCGAGGACGGCGCCGTGATCGGCAAGTTCGTGGCCGCGGGCCTCACATTCTTCGTGTCCACCTCGTTCTCCAAGAGCTTCAGCCTGTACGGCGAGCGCGTGGGCGCCCTGTCGGTGCTGTGCGAGAACAAGGAAGAGGCCGGCCGCGTACTGAGCCAGCTCAAGATCATGATCCGCACCAACTACAGCAACCCACCCACCCACGGCGGCGCCGTGGTGGCCGCCGTGCTGAACAACCCCGAGCTGCGCGCCCTGTGGGAAAAGGAACTGGGCGAGATGCGCGTGCGCATCAAGGCCATGCGCCAGAAACTCGTGGACGGCCTGAAGGCCGCGGGCGTAAAGCAGGACATGTCCTTCATCACCCAGCAAATCGGCATGTTCAGCTACTCGGGTCTGTCCAAGGACCAGATGGTGCGCCTGCGCAACGAGTTCGGCGTGTACGGCACCGACACGGGCCGCATGTGCGTGGCCGCGCTCAACAGCAAGAACATCGACTACGTCTGCCAGTCGATTGCCAAGGTCGTCTGACGGCGGCGCGGCGCTGCGGCGCCGCTTCGTGAACGAAGCGCTCCAGAACCCGTACAACGCGGCCCTTCTGGAGCGCTTGCCGCTTCTGGGCCTGCCCGATGCGTGGCTGGTGGCGGGCTGCCTGTTCCAGACCGTGTGGAACCTGCGCTCGGGCTTCGCGCCCACGGCGCACATCAAGGACTACGACCTGTTCTACTTCGATGCGTCGGACCTGTCCGCCGGCGCCGAGCAGGCCGTGCAGGCCCGCGCCGCGGCCCTGTTCGCCGACCTGCCGATCACCGTCGAGGCCAAGAACCAGGCGCGCGTGCACCTCTGGTACGAGCAATGGTTCGGCTACCCGTACACGCCCTTGCACTCCGCGCGCCACGGCATCGAGCGCTTCCTGATCCCGGGCACCTGCGTGGGCCTGCAGCCCGGCGGCCCGCCTACACTCTACGCCCCCTATGGGCTGGACGAACTCTACGCGGGCCTGCTGCGGCCCAACCCCCAATGCCCGCACCTGCCGCTGTTCCAGGCCAAGGCCCGCAGCTACCGCGAGCGCTGGGGCTGGCTGGAGATCCGGTAGACCATGAACGTTTTTATCCACTAGCCCTTGCTGGGCAAGCGCGAGCAGCTATCGTTTTGATATCTTCCCTGCAGCATCGGCATGCACGGCGCCGGCTTCAGCGGCGCCCGCCGCCGCAGGCAGGTCTTGTATAACGCGGGCCATGACCTCCTCCCCGCCCCAGCCGCTGCGCGGCATCCGCGTCCTGAGCCTCGCCCTGAACCTGCCCGGCCCCGCCGCCCTGTTGCGCTGCATGCGCATGGGCGCCGAATGCACCAAGCTCGAACCCCCGCCCGCCCCAGGCCACCCCAGCGCCGACCCGATGGGCATCTACAGCCCCGCAGCCTATGCGGCGCTGCACCAGGGCGTGCGGACAGCGCACGCGAACCTCAAGACGGCCGAAGGGCAGGCCGTGCTGCACGCGGAACTGGCGCGCACGGACGTGCTCATCACCTCGTTCCGCCCCTCGGCGCTCGAAAAGCTCGGCCTGGGCTGGAAGGCGCTGCAGGCACGCTACCCGCGCCTGTCGCTGGTGCGCATCGTGGGCGCGGCGGGCCCCCGGGCCGAGGAGCCGGGGCACGACCTCACCTACCTGGCCGAAGCGGGCCTGGTCACCGGCACGGCCCTGCCCTCCACGCTCTACGCCGACATGGGCGGCGCGCTGATGGCCAGCGAAGCCGTGCTGCAGGCCCTGCTGGCGCGCGCCCGGGACGGGCGCGGCGTGTGCATCGAAACCGCGCTGGCCAATGCCGCCGCCTGGCTGGCCCAGCCGCGCGGCTGGGGCCTCACCACGCCCGAAGGCGACGTGGGCGGCGCCCACGCGGGCTACCGGGTCTACCCCTGCGCCGACGGCCGCGTGGCCGTGGCGGCGCTCGAACCCCACTTCGCCACGCGCCTGTGCACCGCGGCCGGGCTGCCCGAACCCAGCGACCCGCGCGCACCGGCCACGCATGCGGCCATCGCGGCCTTTCTCGCGGGCCGGACGCGCGCGCAGCTCGACGCCCTGGCGCAGGCCCAGGACATCCCGCTGCACACGCTCGCGTAGCCCCCGGGCACGGTTTAGGCTCGGCGCGGCATCGCGAGGATGGCCGCGCCCAGCAGCAGCGCCCCCGCCCATTGGCCGGGCCGCAGCACCTCGCCCAGCCACCAGGCCGCCAGCAGCGCCGCCACGAGCGGCTCCACGAGGATGCCCACGCCCGCCGCCGTGGGCGGCAGGCGGCGCGCGCCCCACGCAAAGGCCAGGTAGGCGATGGCCGTGGTCACCACGCCCGTATAGCCCGCCCCCCACCACTGCGCCGCGCCCACGGGCCAGGTCAGCCCCTGCCACAGGGCCACGGCCGCTGCGCACCCCGTGGCCACAGCCATGCCCCAGGCCGAGGCCTGCACGGGCGATACCGCGCGCGGCATGCGCGCGTTGCCCAGCACCACCAGCGCATGCATGGCGGCCGAGCCCAGCGACCAGGCCACACCCGTCCACTGCCGCCCGGTGATCGCGCCCACGCCGTCGGGGGCCACCACGAGCGCCGTGCCCGCCAGTGCGCACGCCAGGCACGCCAGCAGGCGCGGCCCCGGGCGCTCGTAGCCGCGCAGCGCGGACACGGCCGCCACGCCCAGCGGCGCGCAGCAGGTGGCGATCACCGTGGGCAGCGCCGCCCCCAGGTAGCCCATGGCCGCGAACCAGCAGCCCACGTTGAGCGCCGTGGCCACTCCCGTGGCCAGCACCAGCCGCCGCACGTGCCAGGGCAGTTGGCGCCAGCGCACCGCCGCGGGCACGCGCCAGGCATGCCACGCGGCCCAGGCCAGCAGCAGCGGCAGGCCCAGGGCGAAGCGCGCGAGGGTCAGGCTCGCGGGGGCGATGCCCCCGGCCATCAATTGCTGGGCCACCAGGGCGCCGCCGCCCCACAGCGCACCCGCCGTCACCACACCGCCCCATGCGAGGGCGGTCTCTGAAAATTGCATGGAATCTCTCCCGTTCGGCGCGCCAAGATGGGAAGCGGCGCACCCATGACCGATCCGCGCGCGCCAGGGCGGCGCGCGCTCTGAAAGCGCGGCGGCCTCCAGGCCGCGCAGGGTCAGCGCAGGGACGGGGGAGAGAGAAACAGGTGCATGGGATGGATGGTGCGGCCCCGGGGCACCCGGGGCCAGCGCCCATCATCCCACATTCGCCGGCCGTCACGCCCCGTCTGGCGGGGTCCCATGGGGTTCATGCCGGGCGCCGTCCACCAGCAGGCGAAGGGCGCGCTCGAACACGGCGTCCGCATCGGCACCCACCGTCGCCGCCCAGCCCGCGGCCAGCAGCGGGTACTGCGCCGCATCCGGCCCCGCGGCCCTGGCGGAGGGCGGCGCGTCCGGCTGCTGGGCCGACTGCTCCTCGAGCACCCAGCCGACGACGAAGCGCCCTACCGACATCATCAGCAGCGTGGCAGCACCCGGCGTGAACCCGGCCGCGCACAGCAGGCGCAGCCGGGCCTCGATCGACCCGCGCTGCGCTTCGCCCGGCCGCGTGCCCGCGTGCAGCCGCGCGCCGTCGCGGTAGGCCAGCAGCGCGCGGCGGAAGCTGCGGCCGTCGGCCATCAGCCAGTCCTGCCAGCACGCGTGCTGCTCCGGGGCGAACCGGGCACGGCTTTCGAGCATGACGGCCGCGGACATGGCGTCCAGCAGCGCCGCCTTGCTCTTGAAGTGCCAGTACAGCGTGGGCGACTGCACGCCCAGCCGGTCGGCCAGCTTGCGGGTGCTTAAAGCGTCGATGCCGACCTCGTTCAGCAGGTCCAGGGCAGCGCGCAGGACATCGTCGCGGTGGAGTCGGGAGCGGTCGGTCGAAGTCATACTCTATCAATGATAGGGAAATTCATGCACAATGCACCCTATCAATGATAGAGAGAAAATGATGAACCGAGCCATGACCGTCATCCTGATGACGCTGTTGCTGGACGCCGTGGGCATGAGCCTGGTGTTTCCCATCCTGCCTGGGCTGCTGCGCGAGCTGGGCGGCGCCAGCGCCACCGCCCACCACTACGGCGCGCTGCTGGCCGTCTACGCGGCCATGCAGTTCTTGTTCTCGCCGGTGCTGGGCGCCTTGAGCGACTGCTTCGGCCGCCGGCCGGTGCTGCTGGCCTCGCTGGCCGGCGCGGCGGCCGACTATGTGCTGATGGCCCTGGCGCCGAACCTCGCGTGGCTGTACGCCGGCCGCGTGCTGTCCGGCATCACCGGCGCCAGCGCGGCGGTCGGCACGGCCTACATCACCGACGTGACCGCCGAGCCGGACCGCGCCAGGCGCTACGGCCAGATGGGCGCGGCGATGGGCTTGGGCTTCGTCGTGGGGCCGCTGCTGGGCGGCGCCCTGGGCGAGTGGTCGCTGCGCGCGCCCTTCCTTGCGGCCGCCGCCATGAATGCGCTGAACCTGCTGATGGCCTGGCGCGTGCTGCCCGAGTCCAACCAGCAGCGCACGGCGCGGCTGGAGGCCGGCAAGCTCAACGCCTTCTCGGCGCTGCACCGCCTGCGGGGCAGGCCGCCGCTGCGGCCGCTGGTGGGCGTCTTCGCCGTGGTCGTCCTGGTGTCGCAGGTGCCGGGCACGCTGTGGATCCTCTACGGCCAGGACCGCTACGGCTGGAGCGCCTGGGTGGCGGGCCTGTCGCTGGCCTGCTACGGCGGCCTGCACGCGGTCTCGCAGGCTTTCGTCACCGGGCCGCTGGTAACCCGGCTCGGCGAGCGGCGCGCGCTGCTCGCTGGCATGGCGGCGGACGGACTGGGCTTCGCGCTGATCGGCCTGGCCACGGCGGGGTGGATGCCGTTCGCGCTGCTGCCCTTGTTCGCCGCCGGCGGCCTGGCCTTGCCAGCGCTCCAGGCCATGCTGGCGCGCCAGGTGGACGAGCAGCGCCAGGGGGAATTGCAAGGCACGCTGGCCAGCCTCAACAGCCTGATCGGCATCGGCGGGCCGCTGGCCGCCACGGCGGCCTTTGCGGCGACGCAGCGGTCCTGGCCCGGCGGCGTCTGGATCGTTGCGGCCCTGCTCTACCTGCTTGCGCTGCCGATGCTCTTCAGCCGGCGGGCGCGCGCAACCTAGGGCATCACCATCACATGTGGTCGATCATGACCTGCCCGAAGCCCGAGCAGCTCACCTGGGTGGCGCCGTCCATCAGCCGCGCGAAGTCGTAGGTGACCTTCTTGCCCAGGATGGACTTTTCCATGGCGCTGATGATGAGGTCCGCCGCCTCGGCCCAGCCCATGTGGCGCAGCATCATCTCGGCCGAGAGGATCTCGGAGCCCGGGTTCACGTAGTCCTTGCCCGCATACTTGGGCGCCGTGCCGTGCGTGGCCTCGAACATGGCCACGGAGTCGGACAGGTTGGCCCCGGGCGCGATGCCGATGCCGCCCACCTGCGCGGCCAGCGCGTCGGAGATGTAGTCGCCGTTGAGGTTGAGCGTGGCGATCACGCTGTACTCGGCCGGGCGCAGCAGGATCTGCTGCAGGAAGGCGTCGGCGATGCTGTCCTTGATGGTGATTTCCCGGCCCGTGCGCGGGTTCTTGAGGCGCATCCACGGGCCACCGTCGATCAGCGTGGCGCCGAACTCCTGGGCTGCGAGCTCGTAGCCCCAGTCACGGAAGGCGCCTTCCGTGAACTTCATGATGTTGCCCTTGTGCACCAGGGTCACGCTGGGCTTGTCGTTGTCGATCGCGTATTGGATGGCCTTGCGCACCAGGCGCTGCGTGCCCTCGCGCGACACGGGCTTGACGCCGATGCCCGAGGTCTCGGGGAAGCGGATCTTCTTCACGCCGAACTCGGTTTGCAGGAACTGGATGAGTTTCTTCGCCTTGTCGGACTGGGCTTCGAACTCGATGCCCGCGTAGATGTCCTCCGAGTTCTCGCGGAAGATCACCATGTCGATCTTCTCGGGCGAGCGCACAGGCGAGGGAACGCCCTTGAAGTAGCGCACGGGGCGCAGGCACACGTACAGGTCGAGCTCCTGGCGCAGCGCCACGTTGAGCGAGCGGATGCCCCCGCCCACGGGCGTGGTGAGCGGCCCCTTGATCGACACCACGTAGTCGCGCACGGCGTGCAGGGTTTCGTCGGGCAGCCACACATCGGGGCCGTAGACGCGGGTGGATTTTTCGCCCGCGTAGACCTCCATCCAGTGGATCTTGCGCTTGCCTTCGTAGGCCTTGGCCACGGCCGCGTCCACCACCTTGAGCATCACGGGCGTGATGTCCATGCCCGTGCCGTCGCCCTCGATGTAGGGGATGATGGGCTGGTCCGGCACGTTCAAGGACATGTCGGCATTCACCGTGATCTTCCGGCCTTCGGCGGGTACCTTGATGTGCTGGTAGCTGGTCATGCGCGGGAATCTCCGAGGTAACGCAAAAAGGTCTGAAATTCAGGCGGCAAACGCCTGAAAGGCCCGAAATCGAGGAAATTTTACCGACAAAATAGAGGGGCTCTTTCTGTCAACGGCACACCGGAACGCGCCGTTGTGGAAGGGCAGCGCGGCAATTCGCGCCGCATACCAACCTCGGAACCTCGTCTAGGAAATGGCACATATGAAAAAACTCCTCGCTGTCCTGGCGGCCGGTCTGTTCACCGCTGGTGCGTTCGCACAGGCGCCTGCAGCCCCCGCCGCTCCCGCAGCCCCTGCCGTGACGGCTGCACCCGCCGCCGCGCCCGCGCCGGAAGCCAAGGCCCCCAAGGCCAAGGCCGCCAAGGCCCACAAGCAAGGCCACAAGAAGCACGCCAAGAAGCACTCCAAGAAGTCGGCAGCCTGAACGCCAGCCCGCGCCCCGGCAAGGGGTGCGCCAAAAGCCCGCAAAATACCTGCTGTTTTGCGGGCTTTCTGCCGTCTGGACCTTTTGTATGAAAAAACTTGCACTCCCTTTTCTTGCCGTCCTGCTCTGCGCAGGCGCCTGGGCCCAGGAAGGGCCCCAGATGCACCTGCAGCGCGTGGAACTCACCGCGGGCATGTACCGCATCGACACCCAGGTGGCCCTCTCGCCGCAGGAGCGCGAGACGGGCCTGATGTTCCGCAAGGAAATGCCCCAGCAGGAGGGCATGCTGTTCGTGTTCGAGCAGCCCGCCACGCAGTGCTTCTGGATGAAGAACACGCTGCTGCCGCTCACGGCGGCCTTCGTGGCCGATGACGGCACCATCGTCAACCTGGCCGACATGAAGCCCCAGACCGAGGATTCGCACTGCTCGGCCAAGCCCGTGCGCTACGTGCTGGAGATGAACCAGGGCTGGTTCGCCAAGCGCGGCTTCAAGGCGGGTACCAGGCTGGGCGGCGCGCCCTTCGCCAGCCGGTAGCGCTGACAGGCAAGCCCGGAGAAAAAAAGGCCGGCCACCCCACAGGGTGGCCGGCCTTTTGCTTGGCCTCCCGCGGTCAGGCGGCGATCGAGGTCAGCGCCGCGTTGAGCGTGGCGCTGGGGCGCATCACGGCATCGAGCTTGGCCAAGTCGGGCATGTAGTAGCCGCCGATGTCCACGGCCTTGCCCTGCACGGCATTGAGCTCGCCCACGATCTTCTGCTCGTTGTCGGCCAGTTGCTTGGCCAGGGGCGCGAACTTGGCGGCCAGTTCCTTGTCCTCGGTCTGCGCGGCCAGTTCCTGGGCCCAGTACAGCGCCAGGTAGAACTGGCTGCCGCGGTTGTCGAGCTGGCCGGTCTTGGGGCTGGGGTTCTTGTTGTTGTCGAGCAGCTTGCCGGTGGCGGCGTCCAGCGTCTTGGCGAGCAGCTTGGCGCGGGGGTTGTTGTTCTTCAGCCCCAGGTCCTCGAACGACACGGCCAGCGCCAGGAACTCGCCCAGCGAATCCCAGCGCAGGTGGTTTTCCTCCACGAGCTGCTGCACGTGCTTGGGCGCCGAGCCGCCCGCGCCCGTTTCATACATGCCGCCGCCGGCCATGAGCGGCACGATGGAGAGCATCTTGGCGCTGGTGCCCAGCTCCATGATGGGGAACAGGTCGGTCAGGTAGTCGCGCAGGATGTTGCCGGTGGCGCTGATGGTGTCCAGGCCGCGGACCACGCGCTCGAGCGTGTAGCGCATGGCGCGCACCTGGCTCATGATCTGGATGTCCAGGCCAGTGGTGTCGTGCTCGTGCAGGTACATCTTCACCTTGGTGATGAGTTCCTTCTCGTGCGGGCGGTAGGCGTCGAGCCAGAACACCACGGGCATGCCGGAGTTGCGCGCGCGGTTCACCGCCAGCTTCACCCAGTCGCGGATCGCGGCGTCCTTCACCTGGCACATGCGCCAGATGTCGCCCTGCTCCACGTTCTGCGACAGCAGCACTTCACCCGTGGCCAGGTCGGTGATGTTGGCCACGCCGTCCTCGGGGATCTCGAAGGTCTTGTCGTGGCTGCCGTATTCCTCGGCCTGCTGGGCCATCAGGCCCACGTTGGGCACCGTGCCCATGGTCTTGGGATCGAACGCGCCGTGCCACTTGCAGAAGTTGATCATCTCCTGGTAGATGCGGGCGAAGGTCGATTCGGGCATCACGGCCTTCACGTCCTTGAGGCGGCCGTCGGCGCCCCACATCTTGCCGCCGTTGCGGATCATGGCGGGCATGGAGGCGTCCACGATCACGTCATTGGGCGAGTGGAAGTTGGTGATGCCCTTGGCCGAATCGACCATGGCCAGCTCCGGGCGGTGCTCGTGGCAGGCGTGCAGGTCGCGCATCACTTCCTCGCGCTGGGCCGTGGGGAGCTGGGCGATCTTGTCGTACAGGTTCACCATGCCGTTGTTCACGTTCACGCCGAGTTCCTCGAACAGCTTGCCGTGCTTCTCGAAGGCTTCCTTGTAGAAGATCTTGACGCAGTGGCCGAACACGATGGGGTGCGAGACCTTCATCATCGTGGCCTTCACGTGCAGCGAGAACATCACGCCGGTCTTGCGCGCGTCCTCGATCTCCTTTTCATAGAAGGCCAGCAGGGCCTTCTTGCTCATGAACATGGAGTCGATCACCTCGCGGTCCAGCAGCGAGACCTTGGGCTTCAAGACGATGGTCTTGCCGCTCTTGGTGATGAGCTCCATCTTCACGTCGCGCGCGCGGTCCAGCGTCATGGACTTTTCGCCGTGGTAGAAGTCGCCCGCGTGCATGTGCGACACGTGCGAGCGCGAGGCCTGGCTCCACTCGGCCATGCTGTGCGGGTTCTTGCGCGCGTATTCCTTCACGGCCTTGGGCGCGCGGCGGTCGGAGTTGCCCTCGCGCAGCACGGGGTTCACGGCGGAGCCGATGCACTTGTTGTAGCGCGCGCGGATGGCCTTTTCCTCGTCGGTCTTGGGGTCCTCGGGGAAGTCGGGGATCTTGTAGCCCTTGCCCTGCAGTTCCTTGATGGCGGCCATCAGCTGCGCGACCGACGCGCTGATGTTGGGCAGCTTGATGATGTTGGCGTCGGGCTGCAGCGTCTTCTTGCCCAGCTCGGCCAGGGTGTCGGGCACCTTCTGCGCGTCGCTCAGGGCCTCGGGGAACTGGCCCAGGATGCGGGCCGCCACCGAGATGTCGCTCTCGGCCACGTTGATGCCGGCCGGCGCCGCGAACGCGCGCACGATGGGCAGGAACGAGGCCGTGGCCAGGCGCGGGGCCTCGTCGGTCAGGGTGTAGATGATGGTGGGTTGTTGCGTGCTCATCTTTGTCTCTCAGGTCAACAAAAAACAGGAAACCGAAGCTGCCTGGCATTGTGCTTGAGGCGTTCGCGCCAAACCTCGATTTTTACAATCGAATCCCACGATACGAAAATTCACCCCAGGAAAACGGACTTTTTTTGCAAGTCTTCTACAAGACTGCCTCGCGCTGGTGCAAGCACGCATCTCGAGAACACGTCAAAGATCACGGCGATCAATGGCCCCCTCCACCTTCCACGCTGACCGCACGGCAAGCGTAAGCGCGCAGGCCCGGATCTGGAAGTCGGGCCAGAGGCGTCAGCCGAGCGGAGCGAGAACGATGGAAGCCAGCAGGGCTTTCCCCCGGAGTTGCACCTATAGCAGCATGAATATATGATTTATATATATTTCATATAAGGCATTCAACATGGGCATCGTGAACATCGACGACGAACTGCATGACCAACTGCGCAAAGCCAGCGCCGTGTCATGCCGGTCGATCAACGCGCAAGCCGCCTTCTGGATCAGGATCGGCATGTTGTGCGAAACGAACCCCACGCAGAGTTTCAACGAGATCGTCGCCCGCGAACTGCGAGCCGCCGGCGTTGCGGTGAAACCGTTTCAGATGGCCTCAGCATGACCAAGCGGCCGGAAGAAATTGCGCTGCTGGCGGAATCAGGCCAGTTATTGGCGAGCGTGTTCGACCATCTGGATCAGTTGAACTTGGTCGGCATGTCCACCATGCAGATCAACGATCTGGTCGATGGCTTCATCGTCAATGAACTCAATGCACGCCCTGCCAGCAAAGGCCAGTACGGGTATGCCTACGCCCTCAACGCTTCACCCAATCACGTGGTCTGCCACGGCGTTCCCTGCGATGCAGATGTTCTGCAAAGCGGCGACATCGTCAACTTCGACATCACGCTGGAGAAGAACGGCTATATCGCCGATTCCAGCAAAACCTATTTGGTGGGCGAGGTATCGCCACTGGCAAAGCGGCTGGTGCAAGTGACCTACGAGGCGATGTGGAAAGGCATCCAGGCCGTGCGTCCCGGTGCCACGCTCGGCGACGTGGGCCACGCCATCGAGCGGCACGCCCGCAGGAATGGCTATTCCGTCGTGCGGGAATACTGCGGCCACGGCATCGGCCGCGAAATGCACGAGGAACCCCAGGTGTTGCACTGGGGCAAGCCGCGCACGGGCCTTGTGCTGCGCGAAGGTATGGTGTTCACCATCGAACCGATGGTGAACCAGGGGCGGCGCGCTGTTGAAACCGAAGACGACGGCTGGACAGTCGTCACCCGCGACGGGCAACTGTCCGCGCAGTTCGAGCACACCGTGGCCGTCACAGGAAACGGCGTGCGGGTCTTGACCTTACGCCCTGGTGAGAAACGACCACACTGAGCAGTCATGGACAAGGGCGCGCCAATGCGCCCCAAGGCCGGTCAGACCACGACCCGCCCGACCAGCCGCCACAGCACGGACAGGATGTCCGAGTTGAGCGCCCCGTCGAAGGCCTTCCAGTGCATCTGCCCCTTGTTGGTGACCGTGGAGATCACCGACAGACCATGGCGCCTTCATAAAGCACCGGCATATGTTGAACTCGCCTAAGTTATTGATAAACCTGCTGTATCGGGCTTCAGCGTAGTCCAGCGAAATTCGGTGCTGAAGTCATGGTGAAATGAAAAAGGCCCGGAGATCGCTCTCCGGGCCCCAGGCGGCGAAGACCGCGCGGATCAGGCGAAATTGGCTTGCGCGAACGTCCAGTTCACGAGCTTGTCGAGGAAGGTCTCGACGAACTTGGGGCGCAGGTTGCGGTAGTCGATGTAGTAGGCATGCTCCCACACGTCCACCGTCAGCAGGGCCTTGTCGGCCGTGGTCAGGGGCGTGCCGGCGGCGCCGGTGTTGACGATGTCCACCGAGCCGTCGGCCTTCTTCACGAGCCAGGTCCAGCCCGAGCCGAAGTTGCTCACGGCGCTCTTCACGAAGGCTTCCTTGAACGCGGCGTAGCTGCCCCATTTGGCGTTGATGGCGTCGGCCAGCGCGCCCGTGGGCTCGCCGCCGCCGTTGGGGGCCATGCAGTTCCAGAAGAAGGTGTGGTTCCAGATCTGCGCGGCGTTGTTGTAGATGCCGCCGCTGGACTTCTTCACGATGTCTTCGAGCGACATGCTCTCGAACTCGGTGCCCTTTTGCAGGTTGTTGAGGTTCACCACGTAGGCGTTGTGGTGCTTGCCGTGGTGGTACTCCAGCGTTTCCTTGCTGTAGTGCGGCGCCAGGGCGTCGATGGCGTAGGGCAGTGCTGGCAGGGTATGTTCCATGGTGGATTCCTCGTGGTTGAAGTTCTGGTCGGCGAAACGAACGGGCATTGTAGGAACATCCCCGCGCGCTCGCAGGCAATGCGCCCGTGAAACCCCTACGGCGCGTGTAAAAGACCTTGAACGGTTTTTACAGCAGCCTGGGCGGCACCGCCGTGAGGTCGATGGCGCCGTCGGCCAGCGTGGCGCGCAGCGCCGTGCCGGGCGGCGCCTGCCGCACGCTGGTCACGGCGCGGCCCTCGCCATCGGCCAGCAGCGCGTAGCCGCGCTGCAGCACCAGGCGCGGGTCCAGCAGGTCCAGACGCAGCGCGGCGCGGTCCAGCCGCTCGGCCTGCTGGGCGAGGCTGCGCTGCAGGATTTGGGGCATTTTGGCCTCCAGCCCTTGCTGGGCGTGCGCAAGGTGCTGCATCTTCAATAGCACGCCATGCCGCATGCGCTGCGCCAGGCGCGCCAGTTGCAATTGCTGCCGCGCCACCAGGCCCGAGGGGCGACCGAGCCGCTGCCCCGCCTGGTCGAGCCGCTGGTGGCGCGCGTCGAGCTGGCGCTCCACGCCATCCTGCAGCCGTCCGGCCAGCAGGTCCAGCGCGCCCAGCCAGACGGCGCGCGGCTCGCTCACCAGCTCGGCCGCGGCCGTGGGCGTGGGCGCGCGCAGGTCGGCGCAGAAGTCGGCGATGGTGAAGTCGGTCTCATGCCCCACGCCGCTGATGAGCGGCACCGGGCTGTCGGCAATGGTGCGCGCGAGATGCTCGTCGTTGAAGGCCCAGAGGTCCTCGATGGAGCCGCCGCCGCGCACGAGCAGGATCACGTCGATGGGCGGGTTTTCGGTGTTTTTGGCCTCTAGAGTGCTTCCAGCTTGCGCGAGCAGATACAGTTTCGATAGCGCATCGCACAGCGAGCGCGGTGCGGCGGCGCCCTGCACCAGGGCCGGCACCAGCACCACGGGGATGTGCGGCACGCGCCGGCGCAGCGCGGTCACCACGTCGTGCAGCGCCGCCGCGCCGGGCGAAGTGACGAGGCCGATACCGCGCGGCATCGGCGGCAGCCCGCGCTTGTGCGCGGGGTCGAACAGGCCCTCGGCCTCCAGCCGGGCCTTCAGCAGCAGGAATTGCTCGAACAGGGCGCCCTGCCCCGCGCGCCGCAGGCTTTCCACGACGAGCTGCAGGTCGCCGCGCTGCTCGTACACGCCCAGGCGCCCGCGCAGCTCGACCAGCTCGCCGTCGCGCGGAGTGAAGTCGAGCAGGCTGGCCGCACGCTTGAACATGGCGCAGCGGATCTGGCCTTGCGCATCCTTGATGGAGAAGTAGCAATGCCCGCTGGCCGCGCGCGAGAAGCCCGTGATCTCGCCGCGCACCGCGACGGGATTGAAGCGCGCCTGCAAGGCATCAGCAACGGCGCGGCACAGCGCGCCAACCTCCCATACACGCGGCGCAATGGCGGGGTTTTCGGGGTCAAACATGAGATTCGGCGGGGCTTGACGAGGCACTACTCCACAGCGGACGCGAAGCGGCGGTGCGGCATGGCCGGCGGAAGCAAACCGCCGGAATGGCACAAGAGTACGTGCAACCTGTTGATTTGTATAGGATTTTTCCTGCGCATTTTTTCATCAATCCGATCACGGCACGCATTGGCGCCGTGCGCGGCCTGCTGTCCACCCGGTTTCCCACAAAGTTATCCACAGAAACTGTGGGTGGGCGGGTTGCGCCGCAGGCGCTGCGGCGTACGCCATAATCCCGGGCTGCATCCATCTGCGCGGAGAGAGAATTGCTGTCGATCATACAAGCCGCAGGCTGGCCGATCTGGCCCCTGATTGCCTGCTCCGTCCTGGCCCTGGCGCTGATTTTCGAGCGCTTCATGGCCCTCAAGACCGCCCGCGTGGCCCCCCCCAAGCTGCTCGACGAAGCCATTTCCGTCTCGTCCAAGGCCGTGCCCACGCCGGACGTGGTGAACCAGCTGGCGCAGAACTCCGCGCTGGGCGAAGTGCTCGCCAGCGGCCTGCGCACGCTCAACAGCCACCCGCAAAGCACCGAGGCCGATCTGCGCGCCGCCATGGAGGGCTCGGGCCGCGCCGTGGCCCACCGGCTCGAAAAGTACCTGAGCGCCCTGGCGACCATCGCCTCGGCCGCGCCGCTGCTGGGCCTGCTGGGCACGGTGATCGGCATGATCGAGATCTTCGGCTCGCAGGCGGGCGCGGCCGCCGGCACGGGCAACCCGGCGCAGCTGGCGCACGGCATCTCGGTCGCGCTCTACAACACGGCCTTCGGCCTGATCATCGCCATTCCCACGCTGATCTTCTGGCGCTACTTCAGGAGCCGCGTGGACGCCTACCTGCTCACACTGGAGCTGTCGGCCGAGCAGTTCGTGCGCCACCTGCTGCGCCTGAGGACGAAATGAACTTCCGCCCCCGCGCCAAGGAGGAGCCGGAGATCAACCTGATCCCGTTCATCGACGTGCTGCTGGTGATCCTCATCTTCCTGATGCTGTCCACCACCTACAGCAAGTTCACCGAGCTGCAGCTCACCCTGCCCGTGGCCGACGCCGAGCAGTTGCGCGACCACCCCAGGGAAGTCATCGTGGCCGTGGCCTCGGACGGGCGCTACGCCGTCAACAAGGCCGCCGTGGACGGCAAGGGCGTGGACGCGGTCGCCCGCGCGCTCTCGCAAGCGGCCAAGCCCCCCTCGAAGGGGGACCCGGGCAGCGTCGTCATCATCAGCGCGGACGCCATGGCGCCGCACCAGTCCGTGGTCACCGTGATGGAGGCCGCGCGCCGCGTGGGCCTATCGCAGATCACCTTCGCCACCCAGTCATCGGCCAGTGCCGGGCGCTGACCGCCTCCGCCGCGCCTGGCGCTCGCGCGGAGCGCTGGCCTGGGTTCTGTGGCCCGTTTCACAGGTCTATGGCCTGCTCACCCGGATTCGGCGGACGCTCTATCGCCAGGGCCTCCTGAAAACCCACCGCGCCGGTGTGCCCGTGATCGTGGTGGGCAACGTGATCGCGGGCGGTGCCGGCAAAACCCCCGTCACGCTCGCCATCGTGCGCCATCTGCAGGCCCAGGGCTGGCACCCGGGCGTGGTCTCGCGCGGCTACGGCCGCCACACCACCGATTGCCGCGAGGTGCTGCCCGGCAGCCCCGCCGCCGAGGTGGGCGACGAGCCTGCGCTGATCGCCCGCGCCACCCAGGCCCCCGTGTTCGTGGCCCGCGAGCGCATCGCCGCCGTGCGCGCGCTGCGCGCCGCCCATCCGGCCACCGACACCATCGTGTGCGACGACGGGCTGCAGCACCTCGCGCTCGCGCGCGACATCGAGGTCTGCGTGTTCAACGGCGAAGGCGTGAGCAACGGCTTCCTGCTGCCCGCCGGGCCGCTGCGCGAACCCTGGCCGCGCCGGGCGGACGCCGTGCTGCACGCCGCGCCCCGGCCGCCCGCGGGCACCACGGCCCCCGCCTTCGCCCTGCACCGCCGCCTGGGCGCCATGGCGCATGACGCCCAGGGCCGCCAAGTGCCGCTGGCCGCACTGCGCGGCCAGCCGCTGCACGCGCTGGCGGCCATCGCGCGGCCCGAGGACTTCTTCGCCATGCTGCGCACCGAGGGCCTGCAGCTCTCCGCTGCCGAAGCCCTGCCCGATCACTACGATTTCAATAGCTGGCAGCGCCCGCCAGATGGGCGCCAGAGGCTGATTTGTACCGAAAAAGACGCCGTCAAGCTCTGGCCCCGCCACCCCGATGCGCTGGCCGTGCCGCTGGAGGTGGCCATCGCCCCGGGCTTCTTCGAGCACCTCCTAGAATTGCTGCATGGACTCCAAACTGCTTGAACTCCTGGTCTGCCCCGTCACCAAGGGCCCGCTCACCTACGACCGCGAACGCCAGGAACTGGTCTCGCGCAGCGCGCGCCTGGCCTATCCGGTGTGCGACGGCATCCCCGTGCTGCTCGAGAACGAGGCCCGCCCGCTGACCGACGAAGAGCTGGCCCAGTGACCTATACCGTACTGATCCCGGCGCGCATGGCATCGAGCCGCCTGCCGGACAAGCCCCTGGCCGACATCGCGGGCCTGCCCATGGTGGTGCGCGTGGCCCGGCAGGCGCTGCAAAGCGGCGCCGCGCGCGTAGTGGTAGCGGCCGATAACGAGCGCATCGCCGCGGCCTGCTACGCGCATGGCATCGAGGCGCTGCTCACCCGCCCCGACCACCCGAGCGGCAGCGACCGCCTGGCCGAGGCCTGCGAGCAGCTCAGCCTCGATGGCGGCGAGGTGGTCGTCAACGTGCAGGGCGACGAGCCGCTGATCAACCCACGGCTCATCGACGCCGTGGCCGCCCTGCTCCAGGCGCACCCCGAGGCCAGCATGGGCACCGCCGCCCACGCCATCCACAGCTTGGCCGACTACGCCAACCCGAACGTGGTGAAGGTGGTGTGCGACGCGCGCGGCATGGCGCACTACTTCAGCCGCGCGTCCATCCCGCACGCGCGCGACCACGCGGGCACGGCCTGGTGGAATGCTTCACCCACGGCGCCCGCCGCCCCCGCGCTCGCGGGCTATGCGCCGCTGCGCCACATCGGCATCTACAGCTACCGCGCGGGCTTTCTGCGCCAGTTCCCGCGGCTCGCCCCCGCGCCCACCGAGGCCATCGAGGCGCTGGAGCAGCTGCGCGCGCTCTGGCACGGCCACCGCATCGCCGTGCACGTGGCGGCCGAAGCGCCCGGCCCGGGCGTGGACACGCCCGCCGACCTGGAGCGCGTGCGCGCCCTCCTGGCCTGAGCACCCGCCGCACACCCACCGCGTAAGCGGGGCGTCGGCATGCCCATGCTATCCTCGACCGCTGTAGACAAGAGCGGTGCGCCAGCCCCAGCCGCCACACAAGAATTTCAACACTTCCGAGGACTTCCATGAGACTGATTCTGTTGGGTGCGCCCGGCGCCGGCAAAGGCACGCAAGCGACCTTCATCTGCCAGAAGTACGGCATCCCGCAAATCTCCACCGGCGACATGCTGCGCGCCGCCGTCAAGGCCGGCACGCCCCTGGGCCTGCAAGCCAAGGCCGTGATGGACGCAGGGCAGCTCGTGAGCGACGACCTCATCATCAACCTCGTGAAAGAACGCATCGCCCAGCCCGACTGCGCGCAAGGCTTCCTGTTCGACGGCTTCCCGCGCACCATCCCCCAGGCCGACGCGATGAAGGCCGCGGGCGTGAAGCTCGACTACGTGCTGGAGATCGACGTGCCGTTCGACGCCATCATCGAGCGCATGAGCGGCCGCCGCTCGCACCCGGCCAGCGGCCGTACCTACCACGTCAAGTTCAACCCGCCCAAGGTGCCGGGCAAGGACGACGTGACGGGCGAAGACCTCATCCAGCGCGAGGACGACAAGGAAGAAACCGTCAAGAAGCGCCTGGATGTGTACAGCGCCCAGACCCGCCCGCTGGTGGACTACTACTCCAGCTGGGCCAAGGCCGACCCCGCCGCCGCCCCCAAGTACCGCGCCATCAGCGGCACGGGCAGCGTGGAAGAGATCACGGCCCGCGCGCTCGGCGCCCTCGCCAGCTAAGCCAGGGCCTGCCGCTCTGTGGAAGCCCGCCCCGGTGGCGGGCTTCGTCATTTTTGCGCCGCCAGCAGCTCCAGCAGCAGCGCCACGCGCGCCTTCACCGGGCCCAGGCCGCGCGTGTCGGGGAACGGATCGCCCGGCTTGGGCAGCACCTGTCCCAGCAGGCAGCGCGTGGCCACGCGCACCTGCACGCCCGCGGCCTGCGCGCGCTCCAGCGCGGCCTGCAGCGCATGGTGCATGGTGCCGTTGCCCGTGGCCGCCACCACGATACCCTGCGTGCCGCTGGCCACGAGCGCATCGACCACCACGCCATCGGCGCCCGCATGGTTCAGCACGATGTCCACGCGCGGCCACGGTGCGCCATTCACTATCTTTTCCATAGCTGCTTGCGCGCTTCCAGTGGGCTCCAGCGGCATTTCCCACGCCCAACGCACGGCGCCCTCCTCCATCCACCCCAGGGGGCCCGCATCACCCGAGCTGAAGGCATCGACGCGGTAGCTGTGCACCTTCTGCACGTGCCGCGCGCCATGCACCGCGCCCGCCGCCACCACGAACACGCCCTGCACGCCCGGCGTGGCTGCCAGGGCCACGGCATCCAGCAGGTTCTGCGGGCCATCGGGCGTGAGCGCCGTCGCGGGGCGCATGGCGCAGGTCAACACCACGGGCTTGTGCGCAGCCGATGCGGCCAGCACGCAGTGCAGGAACCAGGCCGTCTCCTCGACCGTGTCCGTGCCGTGCGTGATCACGATGCCACGCACCTGGGGATCTTCCAGGTGCGCCTGGCAGCGCAGGGCCAGCGTGCGCCACACGGCAAAGTCCATATCCTTGCTGTCGATCTGCGCCACCTGCTCGGCCACGATGGGCCCGCGTGCGGCGCCCGCCAGCCCCGGCACGGCCTCCAGCAGCTGCTCGACACCCACCTGCCCAGCCCGGTAGCCGATGTTGTCGCCCGGCTGCGCCGCCTTGCCCGCGATGGTGCCCCCGGTGCCCAGCACCACGATTTGTTGCTCGCCCACTTGCATCTTTCAAAAAGCTGAATAAAAATACAGTTACTGGATTAAAAAACAGCCGCCGTCCAACCACGCAAGGGAGCCCGCCATGCTCGACACCCCCAAGCTCACCGCCCGCCAGCAGCAGATTCTGGAGCTGATCCAGTCCGCCATCGCCCGCACCGGCGCCCCGCCCACGCGGGCCGAGATCGCGGCCGAGCTGGGCTTCAAGTCCGCCAACGCGGCCGAAGAGCACCTGCAGGCCCTGGCCCGCAAGGGCGTCATCGAGCTGGTCAGCGGCACCTCGCGCGGCATCCGCCTGCGCGGCGACGCCCTGCGCTCCATCAACGCCGCCCGCAGCAGCCAGCTGGGCGCCCAGTTCAGCCTGCCCATTCCCGGCCTCACCCAACTCGTGCTGCCGCTGATCGGCCGCGTCGCCGCAGGCTCGCCCATTCTCGCCCAGGAACACGTGGACCAGTCCTATTGCGTGGAAGGCAGCCTGTTCCAGCACAAGCCCGACTACCTGCTCAAGGTGCGCGGCATGTCCATGCGCGACGTGGGCATCATGGACGGCGACCTGCTCGCCGTGCAAGCCACCCGCGAGGCGCGCAACGGCCAGATCATCGTGGCCCGCCTGGGCGACGACGTCACCGTCAAGCGCCTGCGCCGCACCGCCGCGGGTATCGAGCTGCTGCCCGAGAACCCCGACTACCCCGTCATCACCGTGCAGCCCGGCGAGCCCTTCGAGATCGAGGGCCTGGCCGTCGGCCTGATCCGCAACACCATGCTGATGTAGACGACACGGCGCGCAACACGCGAACCACCGTGCGCCTTCCAGGTGGCGGGCGTTTGGCGAAAGGCCTGCTTTCGCCAACCCTGGAGGGCGCATTCCCCCCGCAATCCTGCCTGTGTTCAACCCTGTCACCCGGAGTTTTCACATGGGAATGGCCTTGCTCGCCCTGAATACCCTCTCTTCTCCCCTGCACGCCTTTGCGCGCTGGCTGGTTCGCCCGCCCGCGCACGGCGGCGCCCCGTCCAGCCAGCGCGCCTGCGCGGGGACCACGCAGCCCGTGCGCCCGCAGGGCGGGCTGCCGCGCCAGACGCGCTTGGCCCGCGGCCCGGTGCGCGCCGTGCGCGTAGTGCGCGTGCTGGATGGCAGCGCACCCGGCGGCTCCGGCCGCCTCGTGATCGCCGGGCGCATGGCCGACGTGTGCGCGGAGCTCGACCGGCTGGCACTGCGCGAACAAGCCGCGCATTGACCTCATATTGACCCCATTGCCGCGCCGCCACAGAGCGGTGCGGCACCGGGGTCGCCTTACCCCTTGTTGCAGCGACCGCGGCCCACAGCCAAGGCACAATGTCGGGCATGAACATCGTGATCCTTGACGACTACCAAGACGCCGTTCGCAAGCTGCACTGCGCGACCCGGCTGGACGCTTACTCCGCCAAGGTCTACACAAACACCGTCAAGGGTCTGGGCCAGTTGTCGGTGCGCCTCAAGGACGCGGACATCATCGTGCTGATCCGCGAGCGCACGCACATCACGCGCCAGCTCGTCGAAAAGCTGCCCCGGCTCAAGCTCATCGCCCAGACGGGCAAGGTCGGGGCGCATGTGGACGTTGCCGCCTGCACCGAGCGCGGCATCGCGGTGGCCGAAGGCGTGGGCTCCCCCGTGGCCCCGGCCGAGCTGACTTGGGCACTCATCCTGGCCGCCATGCGGCGCCTGCCCCAGTACATCTCCAACCTCAAGCACGGCGCCTGGCAGCAGTCGGGCTTGCGCGCCGCATCCATGCCGTCCAACTTCGGCATCGGCAGCGTGCTGCGGGGCAAGACCTTGGGCATCTGGGGCTACGGGCGCATCGGCCAGATCGTCGCGGGCTACGGCCGCGCCTTCGGCATGAACGTGCGCATCTGGGGCCGTGAAGCCTCGCGCGCCCAGGCCCTGGCCGACGGCTACCAGGTGGCCAGCACCCGCGAGGAATTCTTCGCCCAGTGCGACGTGGTCTCGCTGCACCTGCGCCTGAACGAAGACACGCAGGGCCTGGTCACGCTGGAGGACCTGTCGCACATGAAGCCAACGGCGCTGCTGGTCAACACCTCGCGCGCCGAACTCATCGAGCCCGACGCACTCATCGCCGCGCTGAACCGGGGGCGCCCGGGCCTCGCGGCCGTCGATGTCTTCGAAAGCGAGCCCATCCTGCAGGGCCACGCCCTGCTGCGGCTCGAGAACTGCATTTGCACGCCCCATATCGGGTACGTAGAGCAGGACAGCTACGAGCTGTACTTCGGCGCCGCGTTCGACAACGTCGTCAACTACATCCGCGGCACGCCCACCAATATCCTGAACCCCGGCGCACTGCAGGTCCGGCGGTAAATAAAAAAAGGGCTTCTCTTTCGAGAAGCCCTTTTTCCTTGGAGTGGAGCACCGATCAGTTCAGGGGCGTCTTCTTGCCGTCCTTGTACACGTACAGCGTGATGGCGGGGTTCTTCAGTTCGCCATTGGGCTCGAACGCGATGTTGGCGGTCACGCCCTTGTAGTTGGACTTCAGCAGCTCGGGGATGTAGACCTTGGGGTCCCACGAACCGGCACGCTTCATGGCGTCAACCAGCAGCATGGTGGCGTCGTAGGTGTAGGGGCTGTACACCTGGAACTGGCCGGGGTACTTGGCGTCGTAGCGGGCCTTCCAGGCCGCACCACCAGGCATCTTGGCAAGCGATGCGCCGCCTTCTGCGCAGACCACGTTGGACAGCGTCTTGGCGCCGGCCGACAGCTTGGCGATTTCAGACGTGCAGATGCCGTCGCCACCGAAGTACTTCACGTTGGCCATGCCCAGTTGCTCCATCTGGCGCAGCATGGGGCCGGCTTGGGGGTCCATGCCGCCGTAGAAGATGGCGTCGGGGTTCTTGGCCTTGATGGCCGTCAGGATGGCCATGAAGTCGGTGGCCTTGTCGGTCGTGAACTGCTCGTCCACCACCTTCATGCCCAGAGTGCCCGCGGTCTTCTTGAACACGTCGGCCACGCCCTGGCCGTAGGCCGTGCGGTCGTCGATCACGGCCACGGTCTTGAGCTTGAGCGTGTTCGCTGCATACGCGGCCAAGCCAGCGCCCAGGGCGTTGTCGTTGGCGATGATGCGGAACGTGGTCTTGTAGCCGGGCTTGGTCAGCGCGGGGTTGGTGGCTGCACCGGTGACGTGGGGGATGCCGCAGTCGTTGTAGACCTTGGCAGCAGGGATCGTCGTGCCGGAGTTCAGGTGGCCGACCACGCCTGCCACCTTGGCGTCGCACAGTTTCTGCGCGGCGGCGGTGCCTTGCTTGGGATCAGCGCCGTCATCCTCGGCCACCAGTTCGAGCTTGACCTTCTTGCCAGCGATCGTCACGCCCTGCGCATTGAGGTCTTCAATGGCCATGCGGGCGCCGTTTTCGTTGTCCTTGCCGTAGTGGGCCTGGGGGCCGGAAACTGGAGCCACGTGGCCGATTTTGACCACCTGTTCTTGTGCAGAGGCCATGCCGGCAATAGCCGCGATAGCGGCAGCCACGGTCAGTTTCAACTTCAATTGCATATCAATCTCCATAAAGAAAGCGCTGAGGGTTGTTGTTGTCTCAACGCAGGCGAACATATCGCAATTTACGGGCCAGTTCACTAGGGAACACGATGACATGGGGCGGGAAACCACAGGGGAATACCCTGTCATCCTGAACAGGGGGCACGGGCTGCGCCGGTTTTCGCTCAGAGGCGGCCCTCGTCGCCCCCTGCGAGTTCCTGCGCCACGGCCTCGTACACGGCGTGACGCACCACCGCCTCCACCTCCTCGCGCAAGCGCGGCACGACCGAGCGGGTCTGCTCCTGCACCACCAGGGTGATGGCCTCGCGCAGCCGCTGGTCCAGCACCAGGTCCACGCGCTGCATCACGCGGTGGATCAGATGCTCCTCGATGCCGTCGGGCAGCGCCCTGGAAGGCCGCACGGCTTGCACGGGCGCCTGCGGGCGCACCACGGCGGGGCCCGCATCGCGCACCACATCCGTGAGCGTGGGCACGAAACGGGGCGGCGTCCTCGGGGGCTGGGCCATGGGTCAGCCCCCCTTCAGGACCAGATCGTGGCGGACGATGCCGTAGCCCTGCGCCTGGTACTGGCGCCAGCGCACCCGGGCCTGGCCGCGGTCCGCATCGTCCTGCGCGCTGACGACCTCCACGACTCTGCCGAAGCGCTCGAAGCCCTCGGGCACCTGCGCGCCAAGGTTCAGCAGCACGTCCTCATGCGGCACGCCCTGCGTGCCCTGCGCCAGCACCACGGGCGAGGCGTTCCACAGCGCGGCATCGCAGCCCTGCAGCGCATGGGCGACGAAGTCTTGCGGCGCCAGGTTCCACAGCATGCCGTCCAGGGCCTGCAGCGCAGGCGCAGGCGCCACGATCACCACGCGCGCGTCGCTGCGCAGGGCCTTGCGCGCGAAGCGGCAGGCGTAGGCGAGCTTGTCCGGCGCATTGAAATGAAAGGCGATCTCGGGCACGCGACCTCCCGTCAGGCGGCGCGCGCGCGGGGCTTGCGCTGCGCCGCCGGCGGAGCGGCCCGGTCCAGCAGGTATTGCACCAGCAAGCCCACGGGGCGCCCGGTGCCGCCCTTGGCTGCGCCGCTCTTCCAGGCGGTGCCCGCAATGTCGAGGTGCGCCCAGGGCGTGCCGCCCACGAAGCGCTGCAGGAACTTGGCGGCGGTCACCGCGCCCGCCGCGCGGCCCGCGACGTTGGCCACGTCGGCGAAGTTCGTCTTCAGGCCCTCGGCGTAGTCGTCGTCCAGCGGCATGCGCCAGCACGGGTCTTGCGCCGCCTCGCCCGCGGCGTGCAATGCGGCGGCCAGCTCGTCGCTCGATGCGAACAACCCGCTGCGCACGCCGCCCAGCGCGATCACGCAGGCGCCCGTGAGCGTGGCGATGTCGATCATCGCGGCAGGCTTGAAGCGCGCGGCGTAGGTGATCGCGTCGCACAGCACGAGGCGGCCCTCGGCGTCGGTGTTGAGGATCTCGATGGTCTGGCCGCTCATGCTCGTCACCACGTCGCCCGGCTTGACGGCCTTGCCGCCCGGCATGTTCTCGCAGGCCGGGATCAGGCCCACCACGTTGATGCGCGGCTGCAATTCGGCCAGGGCGCGGAATACGCCCAGCACGCTGGCTGCGCCGCTCATGTCGAACTTCATCTCGTCCATTTCGGCCGCAGGCTTGATCGAGATGCCGCCCGTGTCGAAGGTGATGCCCTTGCCCACCAGCACCACGGGCGCATCGCCCTTAGCCGCTCCGTCGTAGCGCAGCTCGATGAAACGCAGCGGCTGCGCCGAGCCCTGGGCCACGGCCAGCAGCGCGCCCATGCCGAGCTTGGCAGCTTCGGCAGGCCCCATTACCTTGCACTGCACCTTGGCGTGCTTGGCCAGCGCCTTCGCGGCGTCGGCCAGCATCGCGGGCGTAGCGTGGTTGGCAGGCCGGTTGGCCCACTCGCGCGCCAGCCCCACGCCGACCGCCAGGGCCGCGCCCTTGGCGAACGCGGCCTGGGCGGCCGCCTTGTCCGGCACGCCGATGGTCACGCGGGCCAGCGCGCTGGCTTCAGCCTGGGGCTTGGTGGCGGTGTAGACATAGGTTGCGTCCGCCACGGCCTGCACGGCGGCGGCCACGGCATCGGGCTGGTATGCGGCACAGGCGAAGCACACCACTGCGCGCTTCATGGCCGCCCCTTTGAGAGCGCCCGCGCAGGCCTGCAAGGCCTGGCGCACGGCCCTGGCCGAGCCGTTGCCCGCACCGGCCAGCACCACGCGCCGCGACGCGACGGCGGGCGCCTGGTAGAGCTGCAACAGCTTGCCGGGCTTGGCCTCGAAATCCTTGTTCCGGAGCGCGTGGGCGACCAGGGAAGAAAGCGCGTCGCCCGCGGGCTGGAAGCCTTCATCGACCAGCAGTATGAGCAAATCGCTCTTCTCGGCGGCTGCGCCGGGCAGCGAAAGGGCTTTGAGTTCGAAGTTCATAATCGGTGTTTTCCTTGAGAACAATGTTATTCGATTCATCTATCCGCAAGGAGCTGGCACGCAGCTTCGGGGCGACGCTGGTGGTGCTGGTCACCGTGGTGATGACCATGATGCTCATCCGCACCCTGGGCCAGGCATCGCGCGGCAACGTGAGCCCCTCGGACGTGATGCTGGTCATGGGCTTCACGGTGCTGGGCCAGTTGCCCACCATTCTGAGCCTGAGCCTGTTCGTGGCCATCGTGGGGTCGCTCTCGCGCATGTACCGCGACAGCGAGATGGTGATCTGGTTCGCCAGCGGGCGCGGCCTGGTCAGCCTGCTCGCGCCGCTGCTGCGCTTTTCATGGCCCGTGATGGTGGTCATCGCGGTGCTGGCGCTCGGCGTGTGGCCCTGGGCCAACCAGCAGATCCAGCAGTTGCGCGCCCAGTACGAGCAGCGCAGCGACGTGGACCGCATCGCCCCCGGTGAATTCCAGGAGTCCGCCAACGGCACGCGCGTCTTCTTCATCGACAAGGAGAGCGAGGGCGACCAGTCGGCCACCAACGTGTTCATCGCCGCGACGGACAAGGACAAGGAATCCGTCACCTCGGCGCGCAGCGCCCGCCTAGAGATCCAGAACGGCGAGCGCATGGCCCTGTTGAGCAACGGCTCGCGCATGGAGACCACGCGCGGCAAGCCGGGCCTCAAGTTCAGCGAGTTCGAGGAATACGGCACCCGCGTGGGCAAGGCCCCGCCGGGCGCGGCCGAGGTGCAGGCGGCCAAGACCCTGCCCACCCACGTGCTGCTGCGCAAGCCCGACCTGGTGAACCTCTCGGAGTTCGGCTGGCGCATGGGGCTGGCGCTCGCATCGTTCAACTTCGTGCTGCTCGGGCTGGCCGTGGCCGCCGTCAATCCGCGCGCGGGCCGCAGCAGCAGCCTGATGGTCGCGCTGTTCTCCTTCATCGTGTACTACAACCTCATGACGCTCGGCCAGAGCTGGGTGGCCGTGGGCCGTACGGGCCTCGTGCCCTTCATGGTGCTGCTGCACGGCGGGATGCTGGCCTGCGCGCTGCTCGCGCTGGCCGCGCGGCACAACCGCTGGTCGCTGCGCGCGCTCTTCGCCAGGCGAGCCACGGCCGATGCCGGGGGGGCGGCATGAAGGTCCTGCGCAACTTCATCTACCGCGAGGCGCTGTCCGCCGTCGCCTACGTCACTGTGGGCTTCCTGGCGCTGTTCTTCTTCTTCGATCTGCTCGATGAGCTGCGCTGGGTGAGCCAGGACGCCAGCGGCTACCAGCTCTCGCACGCGCTGCTCACCGTGGCCTTGAGCGTGCCCAGCCATCTCTACGAGCTGCTGCCCATCACCGTGCTGATCGGCACCATCTACGTGATGGCGAGCCTCGCGCAGAGCTCGGAGTTCACCATCATGCGCACCAGCGGCATGGGCCCCTGGCGCGCGCTGCGTACGCTGCTGGTGCTGGGCGGCGTGTTCGTGCTATTCACCTTCGCCGTGGGCGACTACGTGGCCCCCCTAGCCGACCGGGCGGCGCAGCTCGTCAAGGCCCGCTACCTCGGCCGGCTCACCACGGGCGCCACGGGGGCCTGGCTCAAGGAGCGGCAGGGCGACCATTCGTTCGCTGTCAACGTGCGCGCGTTCGGCCCGGACCGCGGCATGCTCGACGTGCGCATCTTCGAATTCGACGCCGAGGGCCGCCTGGCCTCGCAGACCCAAGCCGCCTCCGGCCAGTTCGCCGCCGACGGCGAGGCCTGGGAGCTGTCCGACGCGGTGCAGCGCCGCTTCGTGCAGCGCGGCGCGGACGAAGCGCGCGTGGAGCGCACCGAATCGCCCCAACTGCGCTGGCCCACCCGCATCAGCAGCGAGATGGTCTCGGCCGCGCTGCTGCGGCCCGACCGCATGGCCACCATCGACCTGTTCCAGTACATCCGCCACCTAGAGGCCAACGGCCAGTCGGCGCAGAAGTACGAGATCGAGTTCTGGCGCAAGGTGTTCTACCCCCTCTCCTGCCTGGTGATGGTGGTGCTGGCCCTGCCCTTCGCGTACCTGCACTTTCGCTCGGGCGGCATCGCGGCCTACGTGTTCGGCGGGGTGATGGCGGGCATCAGCTTCTTCCTGCTCAACAACGTGTTCGGCTACGCGGGCAACCTGCAGCACTGGTCGCCATGGCTCACGGCCGCCGCGCCAGGGCTGATCTACTCGGTACTCTCGCTCGCGGCGTTCGGCTGGCTGGTGCTGCGGCGGTGAAGCCATGGTGAAGCGGGGCGTCGTCCTCTTCGCCCACGGCTCGCGCGATCCGCTGTGGCGCGCACCCATCGAGGCGGTGCGCGACCATGTCGCCGCGCTGGGCCTGGAGGCGCGCTGCGCCTACCTGGAGCTGTGTGCGCCCGATCTGCCTGCCGCCGTGGCCGAACTCGTCGCGCTGGGCGCGGGTCAGGTCACCATCGTCCCCATGTTTCTCGGCACGGGCCGCCATGCGCGCGAGGATCTGCCTCAGCTGGTGGCGCAACTGCGGGCCGCCCACCCAGCTCTATCCATCGCTGTGCAACCTGCTATCGGCGAGGACCCGCGCGTCACGGCGCTGATGGCGCGGATCGCGGCCAAACCAGAGGTTTCAAGCAAAAACAGCCCCTAGCCTCCCCCTCCGGCATGCGGCACCGCGGCGCAAACGCAGAGGACTCAATCCATCAGCGTTCCCTTTCGGCCACGTACCGCCATGCTCATCATCGTATATCCTCGGGCGGTTATCGACAGTTTCAACCTATCGTGTGCCGCCGCACAGGTGGCTATGCGCCCATGGACCTCGAGCAAGTTCTGCAAGCACTGGAAGCCGGTGGCGCCCGCCTCACTATCGTGGACGGACGCCTGTCCTGCGACGCCCCGCAAGGCTTGCTGACGCCGGCCCTGCGCACAGCCCTGGCGACACACAAGGATGCCCTGCTCGCCCGCTTGCAGAGCACCTGCACTGACATCCCCCACCTGCCACGCGGCGACAGCGGCCTGCCACTGTCGCCAGCCCAGCGGCGCCTGTGGCTGCTCGACCAGCTCGAAGGCGGCAGCCCACGCTACAACCTCGTGGCCGCCTCCCGCATCCTCGGTCCGCTCGATCCAGCGGCACTGCAACAGGCCCTGCGCTGGCTCGTGCAGCGGCACGAGATACTGCGCACCCGCTTCGTCCTGGCCGGCGACGAGCCCCTGCAATGGGTCGATGACAACGGCGATGCCGCCGGCACGCTGGCGGTGCAGGACGTCTCGGGCCTGCCTGCGGACGAACGCGCCGCAGCACTCACGGCGGCCATGGAGGAGGAATCGCGCTTCGTCTTCGACCTGTCCACGCCGCCGCTGACACGCACCCGCCTGCTGCGGCTGGCGCCCGGCGAGGCCGTGCTCATTAGCAACCAGCACCACATCATCTCGGACGGCTGGTCGCGCGACCTCTTTGCGCGGGAATTGGCGCTCGCCTACGCCGCCTTTGCCACCGGGCAACAGCCTGCCCTGGCGTCCCTGCCTGCGCAGTACGCCGATTTCGCCGCTTGGCAGGAGCGCGCCGTCGCCAGCAACCTGGCCGACGAAATCGCATTCTGGCGCCAGGAACTCGACGGCCTCCCAGCCCTGCTGCCACTGCCAACCGACTTTCCCCGGCCGGCCCGGCAAAGTTACCGCGGCGGCGCTGTGCCGATCCGCGTCGACGCGGCGCTGACCGGCCAATTGGCGGACCTGGCCCGGCGGCACGCCGTCAGCCTGTTCCAACTGCTCCAGGCACTGTTGTTCGTCTGCCTGCACCGGCACAGCGGCGCGCGTGACCTCGCCATCGGCGTGCCAGTGGCAGGGCGCACGCACCCCGCCAGCGAGCACCTGATCGGCTGCTTCGTCAACTCCCTGGTGCTGCGCTGTCGACTCGACCCGGGCCAGTCTTTCAGCCAATTGCTCCAAGATGTCAAGGCCGCAACCCTGCGCGCCCTGGCCCACCAGAACGCCCCCTTCGAGCGGCTGGTCGAGGCGCTGCAACCACGGCGCGACCTGTCCTACGCACCGCTGTTCCAGGTGCTGCTGACGTTCCTGAGCCAGCGCCAGCCGTCCGCGCAACCCGGCGGTTGGCAGGTGGAACGCCTGGACGTGGTGCCGCGGCAGGCCCTGTTCGACCTTGACTGGCAGTTGCGCGAAACCGATAACGGCATCGAGGGCTATCTCGTCTATGCCAGCGACCTGTTCACGCAGGAGCGAGCGGCCGGGATGGCGAACAACTTCGTGCAGGCGATGCAGGCCGTCGTTGCCCATCCTGGCCTTGCGCTGGAGGAAATCGACATCCTGCCTACGGCCGAACGCCAGCGCCTGCTGCATGCATTCAACGCCACGGCGACCGACTACCCACACGAAGCCCGGGTGGAGCGGCTGTTCGAGGCCCAGGCGGCGCGCAGCCCGCAGGCCATCGCCGTCAGTGGCAGCGGCCTGCATTGGGGCTACCGCGAACTGGACCAGCGCGCCAACGCCCTGGCCCACGCGCTACGCGTGCGCGGCGTCACGCCCGGCGCGCGGGTCGGACTGTGCCTGTGGCGTAGCCCACGCATGCTGGCAGCCCTGCTGGCCGTTCTGAAAGCCGGCGCGGCCTACGTACCGCTCGATCCTGGCTTTCCACCGGAGCGGCTGGCCTTCATGGCTCAGGACGCCGGTCTGGCGCTGGTCGTCTGCGAACCGGCGGTGGAGGAGAGCCTGCGCCAACGCCTGGCCCAGGCCGCGCCCATGCTCGACCTCGACACGCTGCCGGACGCCCTGGCCGAAGCGCCACCGGCGATGCAGGGCGCCATGCCGGCAGACACGATGTACGTGATCTACACCTCGGGCTCTACCGGCCAGCCCAAGGGAGTCGCGCTCGGCCACCGCAGCGTGGTCAACTTTCTCGCCAGCATGGCCCGTCAGCCCGGTATCTGCGGTGATGACACCTTGCTCGCGGTGACCACCCTGTCGTTCGACATCGCGGTGCTGGAGCTGTTTCTGCCGCTGCTGCGCGGTGCCCGGGTCGCGCTGGCCAGCCAGGAGGCAAGCGCCGACCCGCGGCAACTGATGCGCATGCTTGAAGAAGAGCGCGTCACCATCATGCAGGCCACGCCCGCCACCTGGCGGCTGTTGCTGGCCGCCGGCTGGCAGGGCAAGAGCGACCTCACGGTGCTCTGCGGCGGCGAGGCGTTGCCGCGTGACCTCAGTGCACGCCTGCTGCCTTGCTGCCGTGCCCTGTGGAACATGTATGGCCCCACCGAAACCACGGTCTGGAGCGCCATCTGGCGCGTGCCGTCGCCTGCCACGACCGATACCGACACGCGGGGTGCGGAACCCATCGGCCACCCGATCGCCAACACCCGGGTCTACGTGCTCGATCACGGGCAGCGGCTGCTGCCCGCAGGGGCCGTGGGCGAGCTGTGGATCGGCGGCGACGGCCTGGCGCTGGGCTACCACGGACGCCCGGACCTGACCGCCGAGCGTTTTCTCGCCGACCCTTTCACCGGCGTGCCAGGCACATGCATGTACCGCACCGGTGACAGCGCCCGCTGGCGCGGCGATGGCGTGCTGGAATTCCTGGGCCGGCTCGACCACCAGGTCAAACTGCGCGGCTACCGGATCGAGCTGGGGGAGATCGAGTCGGCACTGGGCCAGCATCCGTCCATTGCCCATTGCGCGGTGACGATCCGCGAGGACATCCCGGGCGACCAGCGCCTGTGCGCCTACCTGGTGGCCAGTGGCGAGGCACCCGCGACCGAGGAACTGCGCCGGCATCTGCGCCAGAACCTGCCCGAGTACATGCTCCCCGCACACTTCACCGTGCTGCCGGCGCTGCCGCTGACCGCGAACGGCAAGGTGGACCGGGCCCGTTTGCCACGCCCCACCCCCATCGGCGCCGCGCCGCCAGCAGCGTCCAGCCCACTGGCCAACGTGCAGGAAAGCCGCATCGCCGCACTGTGGTCGGACATCCTCCAAACTCCGGCGCCTGGCGCCGACGCCAACTTCTTCGATCTCGGCGGCCACTCACTGCTGTTGATACGGCTGCACCAGCGCTTGCGGGAGACCTTCGGCGTCGAACTGGAGGTGCTGGATTTGTTCCACCACGCCACCATCCGCCGCCAGGCAGCGCTGATCGCCGGTGCGCCGCAGGGCGCCCCGGATCCACGGGAGCAGGCCCAGGCGCAGGCTGATCGGCAACGCCAAGCTCTGCAACGACAGCAGGCAATAATGCGGGAACGCCGCATCGCCCATTCCTCGCCACAGTCCGCCACCGCAAAACCTCTCGCATGAACGAAGCTCCCGACGACAACGCCGTCGAACCGATCGCCATCGTCGGCATGGCCTGCCGCTTTCCGGGAGCCGCCGACGTCGATGCGTTCTGGCGTAACCTTCGGGCGGGAGTCGAATCGATCCATGTTTTTAGCGAGGCCGAGCTTCAGGCCGCCGGCGTACCGCCCGATGTGTACCGCCAACCGGGCTACGTGGCGGCGCACGGCAAGGTGGAAGACGCGGACTGTTTCGACGCCGAGTTCTTCGGTTTCTCGCCCCGCGAGGCTGCCTGGATGGACCCGCAGCACCGCCTGTTTCTGGAATGCGCCTGGTCCGCCATCGAACACGCGGGACACGACCCCGGCCGCACCGGCGCACGCTGTGGCGTTATTGCCGGGGTGGGCATCAACACCTATTTGATCAACAACCTGCTGCCGCACCCGGACATTGCCAGCGCCGCCAATTTCTACCCGCTGTTCACTGCCAGTGACAAGGACTTCCTGGCCACCCGCGTCGCTTACAAATTTGACCTGACCGGCCCCGCATTCGGCGTCAACACCGCCTGCTCGTCGTCACTGGTCGCGGTGCACCTGGCCTGCCAGCAACTGTGGTCGTGGCAGTGCGACGCGGTGCTGGCCGGCGGCGTGTCGCTGCAAACGCCGCAGGACAGCGGCTACTTGCACCAGATGGGCGGAATCACCTCGGCGGACGGCCATTGCCGCGCCTTCGACGCGGCAGCCGGCGGCACGGTACCGGGCAGTGGCGTCGGCGTGGTGCTGCTCAAGCGGCTGTCGGACGCCCAGGCCGCCGGAGACACCATCCACGCCGTGATTCGCGGCAGCGCCTGCAACAACGACGGCGCGCAGAAGGCCGGCTACACGGCACCCAGCATTGCAGGCCAGGCTGCCGTCATCGCCGAGGCCCAGGCCATGGCTGGGGTGGCGCCGGAATCCATTGCCTACCTGGAAGCGCACGGCACCGGCACCGCGCTGGGCGACCCGATCGAAATCGCCGCGCTGACGCAGGCTTTCGCCAGCGCGCGGCGCCAGTTCTGCCGTATCGGCTCGGTGAAAACCAACATCGGCCACCTGGACACGGCTGCCGGCATTGCCGGCCTGATCAAGACTGTGCTGGCCCTGCAACGGCAGGAGATTCCACCCAGCCTGCACTACCAGGCGGCCAATCCCAAGATCAATTTCGCCGCCAGCCCCTTCGTGGTCAATGACCGGCTCATGCCCTGGCCGCAGGGCAGCGAAGTCCGCCGTGCGGCGGTCAGTTCGTTCGGTCTCGGTGGCACCAATGCCCACATGATCCTGGAGGAAGCCCCGCAAGCGTACGCGCCACCGGCCAGCGGCACTCCCAGAATATTCCCGCTGTCGGCCCGAAACCCGGCTGCACTGCAACGCCAGGCAGCGCAGTTGGCGGAACACCTGGACACCAACACCTGCCTGGACGAGATCGCTTGGACCCTGGCTGATGGGCGGCGCCACTTCGCCGAAGGCGCCTTCGTCATTGCCGAAACGCCATCTGAACTGGCCAGTGCGCTGCGCGCCGGAACCCTCCAGCCATTGCGCCGGCCGGCGCAAGCACCCCGGGTTGCCTTTCTCTTTCCCGGCCAGGGCGCCCAGCAGGCCGGCGCAGGTCGCCTGCTCCACCGCGACGAGCCGGCATTCCGTACTGCCTTCGACGAATGCGTCGCCGCCCTGCGCGCCGCTGGCGCCCCCGACATCGGCCCCCTGCTGTTGCAGGAGCCATCTCCCGCCAACGCAGTCGCCTTGCAACGCACTGAGAACGCCCAGCCGGCACTGTTCGCCCTGGGTGTCGCCCTGGCGGCCCTGTGGCGGCACCGCGGCATCGAGCCCGCAGCCGTGCTCGGCCACAGTGCGGGCGAATATGCTGCGGCGGTCTGCGCTGGCGTCCTGCCGCTGGCTGACGCGGCGCGCGCCCTGGCTGCCCGCGCCCGGCTGATGGCCGAACTGCCGCCTGGTGCGATGACAGCCGTCGGCTTGCCGAAGACAGAGCTGGAAGCCCTCCTGGGCCAGATAACGGAAACTCTCACCATTGCAGCCGTCAACGGCCCGGCCCTGTGCACGGTGGCAGGCAGCGGCGCAGCCATCGAAACCTTGGAAGCCCGATTGGCTAGGCGCGGCGTGTTCCACCGCCGTCTGCACACTGCCCATGCCTTCCATTCGCCCGCGGTGGCACCGGTGCTGGACCGCATCCATGCTGCGCTGGAGAACGTGCATTTCTCCGCGGCGAAGATCCCGTTCTACTCCTCCGTGCTTGGCCGCCAGGCTGGCGACGGAGAGATCGCCGACCGCGCGCTGTGGGTGCGCCAGATCCGAGAGCCGGTGCTGTTCGCGCCAGCGGTCGATGCCCTGCTCGCCGATGGTTTTCAGGCCCTGGTGGAGGCTGGGCCCGGCAGCACCTTGACGGCCCTGGCTCGGCAATCTCCGCATGCAGAGCCGCATTACCTGCTGCTGCCCGGTCTACCTGCCGACGCGGACGAACGGCGCCAGCAATTGGATGCCTTAGGCCAGCTCTGGCTCGCAGGTGCTCAGCCCCACTGGGCCGGTCTATTCACCACTACGCCACAGCGCCGACCGCTGCCGACCTATCCGTTCGAGCGCCAGCGGCATTGGGTCGCACCGCCGACACTCACACCGCGCGTTCCAGAGACCATTGCAGCCACGAGCGCCAGCGACGCACCGCGTCCCATTGACGACTGGTTCTACGTGCCTGGCTGGCGCCGAGCAGCACCGCAGCTTGACAGCATGCCCGGTGATCGCTGGCTGGTGTTCACGGCTGACGGGATACTGCCGGACAAGGTATTGGAGGCCTTGGGCAATGAGACGATCCTCGTGCGCAAGTCCACCGACTTCTGCTCTGCCCCGCCAGCCCTGAACCCGGAGCGCGAAGCGGACTACGACGCCTTGCTGAATCACCTTGCGTCCAACGCGCGCCTACCCGATCGAATCCTGTTCGGCTGGGGCCTGGACGGCGATGATCCCCTGGCAGCCTTCCAAGCCCTGCTGCGGCTGTGCCGCGCCCTGGCCCGGCAACAGCGCCTGCCCACAGAACTGACCCTGCTCAGCCGCGGCTTCGCCGCCGTGCACGACGACGAGACCGGCGAGCCATTGCACGCCTGCCTGCAAAGCACCCTGCGGGTGATTCCCGAGGAACTGCCTGGCCTGCGCTGCCGGGGCATCGACTTGCCCGCTGGCACCATCGATGCCGGCCTGCTGACACGGGAACTGCTGGCCACCTCTACCGACCGCTTCACCGCGTTGCGTGGCCGCCATCGTTGGCTGCCCGCCTTCGATCCGCTGCCCCTGCCACGCGCCTGCGCACCAGTGTTCCGCCAGGGCGGCGCCTACCTCGTCACCGGTGGCCTGGGCGGCATGGGGTTGCTGCTGGCCGGGCACCTGGCCCGTTCGGCCGGCGCCCAACTGGTGCTGACCAGCCGCCGTGCGCTACCACCCGCTGATGAATGGGAACGCCTGGCCGCAGGCAGCAGCCGTATTCGCCAGCAGTTGTCCGAACTTCAGGAATTTCTGACGCAAAGGGAAAGCGCGCTCGGCACCGAACTGGCCATTCCTAGCGTAGAAGACCATCCCGGCCTGCGCACGCTCGGCAACGGCCTGGCCGCTGCCCTGGCCATCGCCTATCTGCGGCAACAGGGCGTGCGGCCAAAGACCGGGCAGCACCTGTCCGATGGAGACTTCGCCGCCGCCTGCCAGGTGCTGCCGGAGTTTCAGCGCCTGCTGCGCCATCTGCTGAACATGCTGGTGGAAGACGGCTGGCTGGAGCGCGACGCCGGCACACTGCGTGTCCTGCGCGATTTCGACACCGCCCCCGATGCCGCCGCGCTGTTGGAGCGAATCAAGGCCACACACCCCGGCCTGGCACCGCAGTTCGAGATGGTAGCCGACTGCGCCGCCCGCTATCCGGAGGCCCTGAGCGGGCGCATTCCAGCCATCAGCGTGCTGTACCCGGACGGCCACCGCTACATCATTGCCGATGCCGCCGCACGCAGCGAAGAACTGGGCAACTTCCGGGTCTATCGCAGCCTGCTGGCGGATTTGTTGCGCGACCTGGCCCTGCGGGCCGGGCCGGGCCGGCCTTTGCGCATCCTGGAAGTGGGTGGCGGCAATGCCATCATGGCCGCCCTGGTAGCCGAGCGCCTGCGTGGCCTGAACGTGGAGTACCACTTCACCGACCTGGGCACCAGCTTTGTGCAAGCCGCTGCCGACAGGGCGCGCGAACGGGGCTACGGTTTCATGCGCTTCGCGACTTTCGACATCACCCGCGACCCGGTTGCCCAGGGCTTTGACCTGGGCAGTTTCGACGCCGTGGTGGGACTGGACGTGGTGCACGCCACCCCGGCTCTGCGCGATACCGTATCCAACCTGCGCCGGTTGCTGGCGCCAGGCGGGCTGCTGGGGCTGGTCGAAAGCGCCCGCACCGAACGCTGGAACGACATGGTGTTCGGTCTCGCCGAGGGCTGGTGGTACGCCCAGGACACCGAACTGCGCAACCCCCATTCGCCGCTGCTGTCCACCGCGCGCTGGGAACAAGCGCTGGCGGGCGAGGGCTTCTCGTCCCTGCTGGCATTGCCGCTCGACCCCCAGCAACGCGCACGCACTGACTGCTCGCTGATCCTGGCCCAGAACGGCGCGCCCGGGACCGCCAGGGCTGATGCGGTGGACGACGGCATTGATCACGCCACCCTGCGCGCGCTGTTGGAAATCCGCAGCCATGCTGCCGGCCTGCTGGTTTGCCAGGCCGACGTGGCCGATGCTGAGCAGATGGAGGCCGTGGTCGCCCAGGCCGAGGCCCGCTTCGGCCCACTGCACGGCGTCATCCATGCGGCGGCGGTGGAAGACAAGGCGCTGATCGTGTCCCGCTGCGAGCCCTTCGCCGAGGCCGAACTGCATCCCAAGCTGGCCGGCGCCCTGACGCTCGACAAGGTGTTCCGCGACCGGCCGCTGGACTTCATGCTGCTGTGCTCGTCCATCACCGGCACCATCGGCGGCGCCGGCCAGGTTGGCTACTGTGCCGCCAACGCCTTCCTGGATGCCTTCGCCGAGCAACGCAGCCGCCAGCGCCCCGAACCCACGGTGGCTATCGCCTGGGGCCGTTGGCAGGGCGTGGGACTGGCCCGGCTGTTCGAGTCCTGGCACGCCTCCCGCACCGGCGCCACCCTGGAAGGCGGCATGAGTGCAGAGCAAGGCATCGACGCCCTGGAGCGCATCCTGCACCACCGCGTCGCCCCCCGGGTCGCGGTGATGAACACCGAGTGGCGCGGCGATCCAGCGGCCCCGACGATGGACCAGCCGCCCGCCCTGGCCGCGACCGCCACCCCACCAACCCCGGAGACGCCGACAACCTTCGCCGGCAGCCCGCTGGAGCGGCAGTTGGCCGACATCTGGCAGCAGCTTCTGGGTACGCCCCGATTCGACCGCCACACCCGATTCCAGGAACTGGGCGGCGACTCCTTGGTGGGTATTCAATTGATCGGCCGCATCAAGGAGCAACTGGGCGTCCAACTGCCGATCCGCAGCATCTTCGACCACCCCACCATCGCGGCCCAGGCCGAATGCATCGCAGCGACCACCTCGGCGATCGAAGAAGGTGAACTCTAGGATGGCCGCCCCTGACCACAACGTCGATGCGCTGGTGCAGCGGTTGCACACGCTGGGCATCGAGTTGCGTCTGGAGAACGAGGCCCTGCGGTACCGTGCACCCACCGGGGTCTTCACGCCAGAACTGAAAGCCGCCGTGCAGGCTGCCAAGAGCGAACTGATCGCCCGTTTGCGTGCCAGCTCGCATAGCACGCAGGTGCCGCCGGTGATCCCGCGCACAGACCGCCGCCAGCCAGTGCGCATGTCGTTCGGCCAGGAGCGGATCTGGTTCCTCTACCGGCTCGAAGGCCCCAGCAGTACCTACAACGTGACACCGGTGTTCCGCCTGCGCGGCCCGCTCGACCAGCAGGCCATGGCTAGCGCGTTGGCGGCGCTGGTGGAGCGCCACGAGACGCTGCGCATGCGCTTCGCCGAAGTGGATGGCATCGGCGTGCAGATCGTCGATCCGCCGGGGCCGGTCACGATCGACCGTATCGACCTGCGCCCACTGCCAGCCGCCGAGCGCATGCCCGCCGCCGAAAGCATCATCCTCGAACGCACGGCCCAGTCCTTCGATCTGGAGTGCGGACCAGTGCTCAAGGTCGGCCTGGTCACCTTGAAGGACGACGACCATATCCTGCTGCCCTTCATGCACCACATCGTCAGCGACGGCTGGTCTCTGGGCGTCTTCCACCGCGAGTTCGGCCTGCTCTACGAAGCGCTGACGCAGCGCAAAGAGCCTGGCCTGCCGCCGCTTCCAATCCAGTATCCCGACTATTCGGCCTGGGTACGGTCGGCACACGAAGGTACTGCCGGACAGGCCGGCCTGACATTCTGGAGACAGGCGCTGCAAGGTGCACCACAGTCGCTCGCCTTGCCCACCGATTTTCCACGCCCGGCCATCCAGCGGTTTCAGGGTCGGGTGCTGCACCGGCAGATCCCACTGGAAACCACCAGGGCCTTGCAGGAACTGGCCCAGACCCAGGGCTGCACTTTGTTCATGGTACTGCTGGCCGCCTACGGTGTGCTGCTGCAACGCCACTGCGGCCAGGACGATATGCTGGTTGGCAGCCCCGTGGCCAACCGCCCGCTGCGCGAAACCGAGGGGCTGATCGGCTGCTTCGTCAACACCGTGGTGCTGCGGCTGCAACTGGCGGGTGCCGGGGACTTTCTTGCGCTGCTGCAACGGGTGCGGCAGACCACGCTGGACGCCTACGCCCACCAGGATGTGCCGGTGGAATCGGTGATCGACACAGTCATCCACCGACGCGACCCCAGCCGCATGCCGCTGTACCAGGCCCAGATCAGCCTGCTCAACGTGCCGGGCGCGGTGGCCCACCTGTCGGAGCTGGAAGTCGAACCCATGCGCATGGAGCGGATGGCGGCCAAGAACGACCTGTGCTTCATCCTGGAACTGGGGCCTGAGGGTATCGGCTTCGAACTTGAATACAACACCGATCTATTCCACGAAGAAACGGCAGACCGGTTGGGCGCTGACTATCTGGCTCTGCTGGCCGCGGTAACGGCGGCGCCCCACACCCCCATCGGCGACTTGCCGGTGCCCTCACTGCCGCAGGCCCCGCCCGCGGCACCAGCCGCCGCCCCGCCCGCCGAGCATACCGACCTCGCCGCCGCCTTCGCCGCCACCGTGGCCGCGCACCCCAATGCCATCGCGGTGCAGGACAGCCGGGAGGCCATCAGCTATGCCACGCTGGACCGCCAGTCGGACGCCATTGCCGCCCGGCTACAGGCCCTGGGCTTGGCGCCGGAAACGCCTGTCGGCCTGCTGTGCGGCCGCTCGACCCGCCTGATCGCGGCCATGCTGGGTGTGCTGAAAGCCGGCGCAGCCTACCTGCCGCTGGCGCCGGAACATCCTGCCGAGCGGCTGCGCGATTGCCTGCGCCAGAGCGCGGCAGGCGCCCTGTTGTGCGACCCGGAACACGCCGCACTGGCAACCAGCGTCGCGGGCAGCGTTCCAGTCCACGCCATCGACGCTGACTTGCTGGCAGCATCGCCAGCGACCGTGCTGCGGCCGGTAGCCGACCCTGGCCGCTTGGCCTACATCATCTTTACCTCTGGATCCACCGGCCGGCCCAAGGGCGTGATGATCGAGCACCGCGCCGTTCTGAATCTGGTGGCCGCCCTGCGGCAACGTGTACATGGTGAGCTGGGCGAGGGCCTGAACATTGCTCTGATGGCCTCGCCAGCATTCGACGCCTCGGTGCAGCAGATCTTTCCCGCCCTGCTGGGCGGCCATCGCCTATGCCTGATCGACGCCGAACTGCGGCAGGACGGCGCCGCTCTCTGCCAGCGCCTGGCCGACTGGCGCATCGACCTCAGCGACTGCACGCCCAGCCTATTGGCCGTGATGCTCGATGGCGGCTTGGCCGACACTGCCAGTCCGCGGCTGCGCCATCTGCTGGTAGGCGGAGAGCCATTGCCGCGCGACCTGCTGGCGCGTCTGTATGCCGGTGCGGCGGGCCAACACATCACCGTCAGCAACGTCTACGGTCCCACCGAATGCTGCGTGGACGTGAGCTGCCTGCGGACGCAGGTCGGCCAGTTGCCGGAACCGGCCATCGTGCCCATCGGCCAGCCACTGGCCGGCTGCCGGCTACTGATCGTGGACGAACAGAACCAAGTCATGCCGCCGGGCCAGGTAGGCGAGTTGTTGATTGGCGGCGTCTGCCTGGGCCGCGGCTACGTCAACGATGTGCAGCGCACCGCCGAGCGTTTCGTGGCCCTGCCACAACTGGGTCTGGAGCGCGCCTACCGATCCGGCGACCTGTGCCGCCAGGGGCCTGACGGCGTCATCGAATTCCTGGGCCGCAACGACGATCAGGTGAAGATTCGCGGTTACCGCATCGAACTGGGTGAAATCGAAAGCCGCTTGCGCCAGCACCCGGACATCGCTGCCGCCTGCGTACTGGCCCGCTCCGCCTCCAGCGGCCAGCGGGAACTGGCGGCCTACCTGGTCTGCCGGGGCGAACCGCCGAGCCGCCGGGACATCCACGATTTCCTATGCCAGACCCTGCCCGACTACATGGTGCCGGCCTGGTTTGTGCCGTTGTCGACCCTGCCGCTGAACACATCCGGCAAGATCGAGCGCAATGCCCTACCCAATCCCGAAGGAGCATCGGTACTGCCCTCGGGCGTGGAGCACAGGGCAGCCTCCAGCGCAGCCGAGGAAGCCCTGGCAGCAGTCTGGCAGCAGACGCTGCGGATGGAACGCATCGGCGTGCACGACAACTACTTCGCCAGCGGCGGTGACTCGATCAAGGCTCTGCAAGTCGCAGCCCGCCTGCGTGAGGCTGGCTGGGCCCTGGAGATCCGCGACCTGTTCCAGCACCCCACCATCGCCCAACTGGCGCCATGCCTGAAGCGGGTGCCCGGCGGTATTCCAACGACTGCAGCCGGGCCCTGGGTTGGCGACGCGCTGCTCGGGGCCGTGCAGCGGTTCTTCTTCGACACTTACGGCCCAGCCCGCCAATTCAACCAGGCCGTGCTGCTGAACTGCCGCGTCCGCGTCGAAGCCCCGGCACTGGCTGCCGCGCTGGAATGGTTGCACCAGACGCATGACGTCTTGCGCTCCTGCTTCGTGCGCACCGGCGACGGTTGGCGCCAACGGTTCGATGCATCTGTACAACCAACATTGCGCTGCCACGACCTGGGGAGGACCAGCAATGCCCATGAAGTTCTATTGGAGCACTGCACCGAGGCGCAGCGAGCGTTCGCGCTGGGGCAATCGCCGCTGTTCTCCGCCGACCTGTTCGCACTGCCGGACGGCACCCAGCGCCTGCTGCTATCGGCCCACCATCTGATCATCGATGGCGTCTCCTGGCGCATCCTGATCGACGACCTGGAACGGCTGCTGCAAGGCGCCTCTAGCCTGCCACCAGCCTCCACGCCCTATCCAGCCTGGGTCGAAAGCCAGCGGGCCTACGCCGCCAGCGCCGATGCCGAGGAATCCGCCTGGTGGTCCAGTCCACTGTTGGCCGCACCGCCGCGCCTGCCGGTGGATTTCTCGCCAGAAGGGCCGGACCGCCACCGCGACCGCGCCGAGCTACGCGCCGCTCTGAACGCTCCGCGCACCCGCGATCTGCTCACCGGTGCCCACCGCCGGTATTCGACCGAGATCAACGACCTGCTGATCGCCGCCCTGGTGCGAGCCTGGTGTGCCTGGAGCGGCGACCGCCATTGCGCCCTGAGCCTGGAAGGCCATGGCCGCGAAGCCCTGGCGCCAGGCATCGACCTGAGCCGCAGTGTCGGCTGGTTTACCTCGATCTTCCCGGTAGCCTTCACGCTGGCGCCGGGTGATCCAGGCGAACAAATCAAGCAGGTCAAGGACGGCCTGCGGGCCATCCCCCACAAGGGCGCCAGCTATGCCGTCCTGCGCCACCTGGCCGGCGTGCCAGGGCTGCCCGAACTGCCACCACTGGCCTTCAACTACCTGGGCCGCTTCGACGGTGGCAGCGAATGCTTCGAACCCGCCCCGGAGTCCCCGCCCAGCACCGTGGCACCCGACACTGCCTGGCCCTGGCCACTGGAAATCACTGCCGCCGTCATCACCGACCGGCTTGAAATCACACTGGCCTACAGCCGCCGCCGCTTCGCCCCTACAACAGCGCAGCGCTTGCTCGACGGACTGGCGGCTGAACTGGATCGGGTGATCGCTCACACCCTCGAACTGCGGGAGGTGGCACTGACCGTTTCCGACATTGCTTACGGCGGCTTCACCCAGGCGCAGCTCGATGCCTTCCTGGCGACCTTGGCCGGCCCGGGCGAGGTCGAGAACATCTACCCCCTGACCCCGTTGCAACAGGGCATGTATTTCCACGCCCAGTCCGACCCCGATTCATCCGCCTATTTCGAGCAATGGTGCCTGCGCGTACGGGGCGAACTGCGGCCCGATCTGGTGCGTGCGGCATGGCAGACACTGGTGCGCCGCCATGAAACTCTGCGGAGCATATTCACGCCGGGTGATGGACTGCGCCCGCTACAGGCCGTGCTGCGCGAGCAGGCGGTGGAAATCACCTCGGTCGATTTCTCTCGCGCTCCACCGCAGGAAGCCAAGGCCCGATTGCAGGCCGCGCGCGCTGCAGACATCGCGCGCAGTTTTCACCTCGACACCGGGCCGCTCACCCGTTTGCTGCTGGCGCGACTGGACGACAACCACTGGGAGATCGTGTGGAGCCACCACCACATCGTGCTCGACGGCTGGTCGGTGGCGCAATTGCAGCGCGAATTCCTGGAAATCTACGCTGCATTACGCTCCGGGCGCACACCCGAACTGCCACCCGCCCTTGCCTTCCACCGCTTCGTGCGCACACTGTCTGAACAGTCCGATCTGGTGTTCTGGCAGCAGTATTTGCAAGGGCATGAAGAGGTAGCGTCCATCCCCCAAGGGGAGACTTTGGATGCTACCGACTCTCACTCCGAGTTGCGGCGCCACTGGTGCGCCTTGTCAACCCGCGACACGCAGCGCTTGGACAGGCTGTGCCGACAAACGGGCTGCACAGTCAGTGTCTTCTTACAGGCGGTCTGGGGTGTTCTGCTCGGACGGTACTGCAACCGCGAGGACGTGGTGTTCGGCTACGTCTTCTCGGGCCGGACGGCACCGCTGCCGGACATCGAAACAGCGGTGGGCCTGTTCATCAACACCCTGCCGGTGCGCGTGCGGCTGCGCCCCGGCGAGAGCTTCCGGCAGTTGCTGGCGCGGTTGCACGGCGAGGTCGCCGAACTGGCGGCCCGGCAGCAGACACCGCTGGCCGACATCCAGCGCGCCTGCATGCACAGCGGCTCCCTGTTCGACCATGTGCTGGCGCTGGAGAATTATCCGGTGGACGAGGCGATGCATCACGCCGATCCCGCTGCTACGGGTTTCGAGACCGTCGCCGTCCTCAGCAATGACCGCACCCACTATGACTTCGACCTGGTGGTGCTGCCGGCCAGCGACGACCTTCGGTTCCGATTCTCCTATTCACCGTCAGTCCATGACGATGCCCAGGTGGCGCGGCTAGCCGGCCAGTTGCTCCACGCCGTCGGGGCGCTGCTGGACGACCCTGATCAGGATCCGTGCCGCCTCAACGTCCTGCCACCAGATCAATGGCAAGCCGTGGTCGAAGCCGACCCGCCACTCGCCGCTGCGCCTACCAAAGAAAACACCCTGTTCGAATTGTTTGCCACCCAGGCCGCGGCCCGCCCCCATGCGCCTGCCGTGCTGGCACCCCACGGCGACGACCGCTGGTGGAGCTATGGCGAGCTGGCTGCACGGGCAAGCGCCCTGGGCGGGCAGCTACGCCAAGCCGGGGTGGCGCCGCATGACCGGATCGCCGTCTTTCTGCCACCCGCCGAGCCAGCAATCGCCGCGCTGCTGGGGGTACTGCATGCCGGCGCAGCCTATGTGCCGGTGGACCCCGAGTACCCGCCCGAGCGGGTGCGCTTCATTCTGGAGGATGCCTGCGTCGCCGCTGTCCTCACCGACCACGCCCATGCGGCTCTGATGCCACCGCTGGCCGTGCCGGTCCTGGAAATCGATGCCCCGCCAGTGGTGCCCGCCTCTCCCGCGATGAACGCGGAACCCGCCGCCCCAGTCGCACCGGACGCCACTGCGTACGTGATCTACACATCGGGCTCCACTGGCACGCCCAAGGGCTGCGAGATCAGCCACCGAAACGTCATGCGCCTGCTGTTCCAGCAGCGCCACGAGCAACGCTTCGACTTCAGCTTCGGCCCCGGCGACACCTGGGTCGTGGCCCATTCGCTGTCGTTCGATTTTTCAGTCTGGGAAATTTACGGCGCACTGCTGCATGGCGGGCGGCTGCTCGTGCCCAGCCGCGAGGCTGTGCGCGACCTGCCCGAATTCCACGCCCTGCTGGCACGCCACCGGGTCAGCGTACTCAACCAGACACCACTGGCCTTCTACAACCTGGCCGACTACGAAGCCAGTCTCGAAACGCCCGGCCTGGGCGCGCTGCGCTACGTGGTCTTCGGCGGTGACCGCCTGGAACCGGCCCGGCTGCACCCCTGGGCCGCCATCCATCCATTGGACCGGGTCGCACTGGTCAACATGTACGGCATCACCGAGACCACAGTGCACGTCAGCTTCTGCCGGCTCACGCCAGAGCATCTGGCCGCGCCAGGCCCAAGCCCGATCGGGCGGCCGCTGGCGGAAACCATGGTCTACGTGGTGGACCACCACCTGAACCCTCAGCCCGCCGGCGCACCGGGTGAACTGGTGGTGGGCGGCAGTGGTGTCGGCAAGGGCTATCTGAACCGTCCCGAACTCACGGCCGAGCGTTTCATGCCCAACCCCTTCCACGCAGGCCGCCTCTATCGCAGCGGTGACCTGGGCTGGCGCACCTCCGATGGCCGGTTGTTCTACCTGGGCCGCAACGATCACCAGGTCAAAATTCGCGGGCATCGCATCGAGCCCGCCGAAATCGAAGCCGCGCTGCGCACCCTTCCGGGCGTGGAACAAGCTGTGGTATTGCCCGAAAACGGGGCAGCCGGACTCGAACTCAGCGCCTATGTGACCGGCGCGGCCATGCAGCAGCCGCTGCGCGAAGCGCTCGCTGGCCGCCTACCGGCCCACCTGATGCCAACGCACCTGGTGCATTGCGAGGCACTGCCTCTGACCGCCAATGGCAAACTGGACCGCCAAGCGCTGCGCAAGTTGCGCGAAGCGGCGGTGCATGGCGACAACTCCGACGGCGACCGCTACCAGCCACCCCTGGGCGAACAGGAACAGTTGCTGGCCGAGGTCTGGCGCGGCGTGCTGGGCGTGCCACGGATCGGGCGCCATGATCGCTACCTCAGCTTGGGTGGCGACTCCATCAAATCGATCCAGGTGCTGGCCCGGCTACGCGCTGCTGGCTGGAATCTGCCACTGAAGGATCTGTTCCGCCACCCGACCATCGCCGAACTGGCGCCCCGGCTGGTGGCGCTGCAACGCACTGTGAGTCGGAACGACACCACCGACGATGGCAAGCCGTTCTCTCTGACGCCGATTCAACTGCGCTTTTTTGCCGAGTGGCCACATGCCGAGCGCCACCATTTCAACCACGCGGTGCTGCTGCGATGCACTGCTGGCACCACCGGCGAGCATCTGCGCCAGGCAGTGCAGATTCTGGTGGACAGCCACGGCGCGCTGCGCCTGCGCTTCATACGGCAGGCCGGAGGCGGCTGGCTGCAACGGGTTGGAACCCGTGGCGAGGCGGTGGCCTTCGACAGCATCTCCGTTGAAGGCACCGAAGCCCTGGCCCGCCATGCCGAGGGGGCGCAGCGCAGCCTGGACATCAAGCACGGCCCGTTGCTGCGCGCGCTCCACTACCAGCTGCCAAACGGCACCGACCGGCTGCTACTGATCGCCCACCACCTGTGCATCGATGGCGTGTCCTGGCGCATCGTTCAGCAGGACATGGAACTGCTGCTGCGGCAACTAAGCCTCGGCCAGCCAGTTGCTTTGCCACCCACAACCGATGGCTTCGGCCGCTGGTCTACTCTGCTACGGCAGGCACGCGGCGACTTCCTCGGGCAGTTGCCCTACTGGCGGCAGATGGATACAGCCCCGGCCAAGCTGCCGTCTGAACTGCAAGCACCTGGCCGCTACGGCGATCTGGCCACCGCTGGTTTTTCCCTTTCCGAAGCCGCCACCCGTGAACTGAAGCAAGCCGGCCGGGCCTACCAGACCCATGTGGGCGAATTGCTGCTGGCTGCCTTCGTCCGTGCCCTGCACCAATGGACGGAGCTGGACACGTTGCAACTGGCGCTGGAAAGCCACGGGCGCGACGTACTGGAGCCCAGTGACCTGAGCCGCAGTGTCGGCTGGTTCACCGCACTCTATCCATTGCAACTGCTCCTGGCTTACCAGTCGGCAGACCGGCAGATCAAGGAAGCCAAAGAGGCCCTGCGCCGCGTACCGCAGGCCGGCCTGGGCTACGGTGTACTGCGCTACCTGGGCGAGGACGATGCTGGCCTGTGCGCACAGCCACCGGTGTGCTTCAACTACCTGGGCGAATTCGACCCGCCAACGGACGATGCACTACTGGTGCCCTGCGACGGCGAGATCGGCGCAGTGGTCAGCCCGGACGGGCCGCGCCCCTTCGCCCTGGAACTGTCGGCCAGCATCGTCGGCGGCCGGTTCCAATGCAGCTTGGGCTTCACGGCCGACCGGGTGGTACCAAGTCGGCGCCTGCAGCTGTGCCAGACGCTGGAAAGCGAACTGGACACACTGGTCGTCCATTGCCTGGACAAGACCGCCCCCGAACTGACCCCCTCCGACCTGACCTACAAGGAACTCAGTCTGGACGAACTGGATGGCATCTTCGATGAAGATTAAAAAAGAAGACCTGCAAGACCTCTACCCCCTGACCCGCATGCAGGAGGGCATGCTGTTCCACGCGCTGCGCGAGCCAGATAGCCCGGCCTACACCGAACAGGTGGTGTGGCGGATTGACGGATCGCTGAACGTGGACCGCTACCGCGAGGCATGGGACCGGGTGCATGCGCGCTACGAGGCGCTGCGCTCGGTGTTCACGCACGAAAAGACCCGCCAGGCCCTGCAACTGGTGCTGAAGGAACGCAAGGCCGACCTCTCCTGGACTGACCTGCAGGCACTGCCGTCCGACGAGCAGCAACGCCACTTGCTGGCCGCGCGCCAGGCTGAGCGTGAACGGCCTTTCGACCTGGGTGCCGGCCCGCTGCTGCGCATCAGTGGCCATCAGCTGGCGCCCGCGTCCTGCGAAATCTGCGTCACCTGGCACCACATCCTGCTCGACGGCTGGAGCACCCACCGGATGTTCCAGGACGTTCTTTCGATCTACCGCGCCCTAGCCGCCGGCGCAGTGCCGCAACTGCCGCCGCTGCCGGCTTACGCGCCCTATGTCGAATGGCTGCAACGGCAAGACGAATCCGCTTCTCTCGCTTGGTGGAAGGAGCAATTGCACGGCTATGAAGGCATCGCCGCCATCCCCAAGCCCAGTGCACCTCCCACCGGCAGCGGCCTGCGCAAACTGGACTTCCAGCTTGATGCAGCAACCCTGCAGACCTTGCAGGAACTGGCGGGCCAACGCCAGGCGACCGTCAGCAGCGTCCTGCGCACTGTCTGGGGACTGGTACTGGGCCATTACTGCGACAGCGGCGACGTGGTGTTCGGCGCAGTGCTCTCGGGACGCACACCGGAAGTCCCCGGTATCGAGGAACTTCCAGGGCTGTTGATCAACACCGTCCCGGTGCGGGTCCGCTTCGCCACCGGCGACAGCTTCGCCGAACTGCTGGCTCGCGTGCACCGGCAGGCGCTGGATGCGCAAAGCCACCAAACCTGCCGCTTGGCCGACATCCAGAACACGACCGAACAACGCTCCGATCTGATCCAGCACCTGCTGGTGTTCGAGAACTACCCGGTCCAGCCACACCCAGCCACGGACCCCGGTGCATTGCGCCTGGAAGTGGTGGAAACCAGCGAACCAACCCACTACGACCTGCTGGTCGTGGTGGACCCTTCGCGGGAAGGGCTGCGGATCGAATTCCAGTACCGGGCCGAGGTCTACGACGAGGAGTTGGTCCACCAGGTGGCCGGCCATTTCCGCCGGCTGCTGCTGGCCAGCCTGCAGGCCCCCGACAGCCGCCTGTCCGAATTGGATCCGTTCGACGCTGAAGAGCGCCAATACCTGATCCACGGCGTCAACGCCACCGCACGCGACTACCCGCGCGACAGCACGCTGGCACAGGTTTTTGCCGCCATGGTGGCCACCCACGGCCAACGCCCGGCAGTGGTGCATGCTGGCGGCAGTCTGAGCTACACCGAACTCGACCAGCGGGCCAACCGGCTCGCCTATTTCATGGAGCAGCGCGGCGTGCGCCCCGGCCAGCGGGTGCTGCTGCTGTTGGAACGCTCACCCGAACTGATCGAAGCCATCCTGGCCATCGCCAAGCTGGGCGCCAGCTACCTGCCCTTCGACCCGGAAAGCCCGCAGGAGCGGCTGCGCTTCGCGCTGACCGACGCCAGCGTAGTGGCCGCTGTGCTGCCCGCCGCCACAAACCGCGATCTGGGAGGCCTGCCGTGCATCCACCCGGATGCCGATGCTACCGCCATCGCCGCCTGCCCGGCACACCCGCCTGCGCCGCACACCGGCTCGGAAGAAGTGTGCGTGTTCTATACCTCCGGCTCAACCGGCATCCCGAAAGGGGTGCGTATCCCCCGGCGCGGCGTCCTGCGCCTGGTGTGCAACGCCGACTACCTGCCGCTCGGGCCAAGCGACCGCATCGCCCATGTCGCCCATGTCGCCTTCGACGCCATCAATTTCGAGATCTGGGGCGCCTTGCTGAACGGGGCATCGCTGCACATCGTAGGCCGCGACACTGCCCTCACCCCCAGTGCCCTAGCGCGTGCCATCCGCGAGCAGGGGTTGACCACCCTGTTCCTGACCACCGCGCTGTTCAACCAAATGGCGCGCGAAACGCCCGATGCGTTCGCTCCGCTCGGCACCCTGCTGACCGGCGGCGAGCGGGCGGACGAGCAATGGATGCAGCGCGTGCTCGAGCATGGCCGGCCGGGCAGGCTGCTGCACGTCTATGGCCCCACGGAAGTGACCACCTTCGCCACATACGAGCCCGTCGAGGGGGTGGTGCCGGGCGTTCCGGTGCCGATCGGGAAGCCCATCGGCAATACCCTGGCCTACGTGGTGGACCGTGAACTGCGGCTCCAACCTCCGTATGCCGCAGGCGAACTGCTGCTGGGTGGCGATGGCATTGCCCTGGGCTATCTGGAGCGCCCGCAGTTGAACGCCGAGCGTTTCATCCCCGCCCCCTTCCGCGGCGGCGGCACGCTCTACCGCACTGGCGACATCGTGCGGAGGCTGCCGGACGGCCGGCTGGAATTCATCGGCCGCCGCGACCAGCAGATCAAGCTGCGCGGCTTTCGCATCGAACTGGGTGAAATCGAGGCTGCGTTGCGCGACTTCCCGCAATGCGAACAGGCCTTGGTTGTGCTCCACGAAGAAGCCGGCAGCGAGCAGCGCCGGCTGGTCGCCTATCTGGCCATGCCTTCCGCGCCCGCTCATGCCGACCTGGCGCTGCGCCGCCACCTGAAGCAGCGCCTGCCGGACTACATGATTCCCTCGGCCTTCGTGATCCTGGAGCGCATGCCGCTGAACGCCAACGGGAAGATCGACCGCAAGGCACTGCCCGCACCCGTGCGTGGAGGCACGGGTTTCGGCAAGGCGTTCGTCGCTCCGGTCGGCGCACTGGAGCAGCAATTGGCCGACATCTGGGCGCGCGTGCTGGGCGTTGCCCAAATCGGGCGCAACGACAACTTCTTCGAACTGGGCGGCCATTCGCTGTCGGCCAGTACCGCCATCGGGCAGATCCGGGCCGCCCTGCGGGTGGACATGCCACTGCCACTGTTTTTCCAATGCCCGAGCCTGCAGGCACTGGCCGAGGAAGTGCAACGCCTGCAGGCCAGCGCGCCGCCCCCGTCCTCCGGCATCGCCAGGGTTGCCCGCACGGCGGTCCAGCCCCCATCTGGCGACGTATAAATGGGCGACACTACATCGGACCCAGGAGGGATTCTCAGAATGATTCGCCGCACGCCCGCCGCCGCCCCGAAGCCCTCACGCATGCGACTTCTTTTTCCGGCAGCCGTCGCCACCGCCGTGGCTTTCTTCTTGGCCGGCTGCGAGCCTGCCTGCCAGGGGGAACGCTGCGCACCGCCCGCCGCATCGGCGGCCCAACCCGATACGCTGCGCAAGATCCAGGATTCGCACACCATTACGCTCGGCTACCGCGAATCCTCGGTCCCCTTTTCCTACTACGACAGCCAGAAGCACGTCATTGGCTACTCCTACGACCTGGCAATGGCCATCGTCGAGGAGATCAAGGCCGAATTGAAACTGCCCGACCTCCAGGTCAAACTCCAGCCCGTGTCGCCAGAGAACCGGATGAACATGGTTCGGGACGGCCGCATTGACCTCGAATGCGGGACCACGGGCAACACGCTGGAGCGCCAAAAGCTGGTGGCTTACAGCAATTCGATCTTCATCGTCCGCATGCAGATCCTGACCCGCAAGGATTACGACATCAAGGACTTCCCCGACCTTGCAGGCAAGGCGGTGGTCACCACCGCCGGCACCACCAACGTCGATCGCATCCACAAGATGAACCAGGAACACAACATGGGCATGCGCGTGGTCGTGGCCAAGGACCACCGCGAGGCCTTCGTAGAGCTGGAAACCGGCCGCGTCGATGCTTTTCTGATGGACGACGCCCTGCTCTGGGGCGAGCGGGCCCGCGCCATCCGCTGGGGCGACTGGATCATCACCGGCACGCCGCAGATCCGCGAGGCCTACGGCTGCATCATGCGCAAGGACGACACGCGGTTCAAGGAGACTGTCAACCGCGCGCTGGCCAAAGCGATGGCCCCCGAAGCCTTCGATGCCCTGTACAAAAAGTGGTTCAGGTCACCCATCCCACCCAAAGGCATAAACCTCGACTTCCCGCTGAGCGAGGACATGCAGGCTCTCATCAAAAACCCCAACGACCAAGCATTTGAATAGGGCCCGCGCCATGTACGTCCTCGGATTCACCGGTGGCTTCGACCGGGTGCACGAAAACCGCTTCGGCTTTCCCATCGACTTCGCCCATGATGCCGCCGCCGTGCTGCTGCGCGACGGAGAGGTCATCGCCGCCGTCGAGGAAGAGCGGCTCAACCGCATCAAGCACACCAACAAGGCACCGCTCGCGGCCGTCCGCTTCTGTCTCGAAGCCGCCGGTATCGACCTGCCCCAGGTGGACCACCTGGCCTTCTACGCCACCGAGGGGTTCATGAACGGCTGGCTGCGCCGCCAGCACCTGGAGAACCCACGGCTCGGGCCCTTCCTCGACATTCGCAGCCGGCAGCAGCAACTGTTCGCCGACAACTTCGGCTACCGTCCACCCGCCGAGCGCCTGCACTACGTCAGCCACCACATGTCGCACGCGGTGAGCAGCTTCGCCGTCTGCGGCTTCGACGACTGTTTGTTGCTGTCCATGGACGGCGTGGGCGAAAGCGTGTCCACCATGGTGCTCAGCGGCGTGGGCAAGGAACTGCGCATCCTCTCCTCCAAGCCACAGCAGTACAGCCTGGGCGACTATTACCTGAAGGTGATCGGCTTCCTCGGCTACCGCATCTACGACGAATACAAAGTCATGGGCCTGGCTCCCTATGGCGACGCGGCGCGCTTTCGCGACCTGTTCACTCAGTTCTATGCCTTGCTGCCCGACGGCGAATACGTCATCTACAACGAGCGGGTCATGGCGCTCTACGAGGTGTTGGCTCCGCGCCAGCGCGGAGAGACATTCAGCCAGTTGCACAAGGATATCGCCGCGGCCCTGCAGGAATCGCTGGAGAACATCGTCTTCCACATGCTGCGGCACTACCGGCAACTCACTGGCCACGAAAAGCTGGCCATCTCCGGCGGCGTCGGCCAGAACAGCAGCATGGTGGGCAAGCTATGGGAAAGCGGGTTGTTCTCCGACATCTTCGTGCAACCCGCCGCCGACGACGCCGGTTGCGCCATTGGCTGCGCCCTGGCGGTCGCCCACCAGATCAACCCCGACCTGCCGCAGCGCCGCCTGCAGCACGTGTATTGGGGCAGCGACATTGGTGACGATGACGCCATCGCCCGCACCCTGGCCGGGTGGTCGCCGCTGATCGAATTCCGCCGCATGCAGGACCCCTGCGGCGAAACCGCCCGCCTGCTGGCAGACGGCGCCGTGGCCGGCTGGGTGCAGGGGCGCGCCGAATACGGCCCGCGCGCGTTGGGCAACCGCAGCATCATTGCCGACCCGCGACCCGCCGCCAACAAGGACATCGTCAACGCGATGATCAAGAAGCGCGAGGGCTACCGCCCCTTTGCGCCCTCGGTGCTGCAAGAACGGGCCGGGGAATTCTTCGAGCTGCCGCCCGACCAGAAGCAGTTCCCCTTCATGTCCTGCGTGCTCAAGGTGCAACCCGCCTGGCGCGAAACACTGGGTGCCATCACCCACGTGGACGGCAGCGCCCGGCTGCAGACCGTCAGCCGCAACACCAACCCGCGCTACCACGCACTGATCGAAGCCTTCGGCCAGATCACCGGCGTGCCCATGCTGCTGAACACCTCGTTCAACAACCACGTCGAGCCCATCGTCAACACCGTCGATGAAGCGGTGACCTGCTTCCTCACCTCCGGCCTGAACATCCTCGTGGCCGGCGACTACCTGGTGCACAAGAAGCCGCTCACCGCCGAAGCCTTGGCTGGCCTGCGGCTATGGCTGTCGCCTTGCAGCCAGGCCGATGCCACGCACGCCTTCGCCGACGATACCGGCACGCAAGTGACCCGCCACCAGGTCCGCCGCAACTACGACGCCATGCTGCGCCGCGATATTTCCGCCGCCGCCTTCGCCCTGATCCAGGCCTCCGATGCCCACCGCACCATCGGCGAACTGCTGCGCGCGCACGGCGACGGCCAGCCCGGCCTGTTCAACGAAATCCTGGCCCTGTGGGACGAGCGCTGGGTGATGGTCCGCCCATGACCGTTGCCCCCGGCACCTATGCCCTGCCCATGTCGCCGGCGCAGCAGCGCCTGTGGCTACTCAACCAGCTCGATCCGGGGACCACCATCTTCAACATTCCGGTCGCCCTGCGCTTGACCGGCCCGCTGAACGTGGACGCGCTGCGCGCCGCCCTGATGGCAGCGGTCGAGCGGCACGAAGTGCTGCGCACCACGCTGGGCAGTCGGCAGGGCGAGCCGACACAGTTCATCCACCCCGCGTCGGCACTCGACCTTCCACTGCAAGACCTGAGTGCGCTGGCTCCTGAAGCCCGCGAAGCCGCCCTGCTGCGCGAACTGCGCGCGGCGGCGGCCCAGCCGTTCGATCTGGCGCGCGGGCCGCTGCTACGGTTGCGGCTGTGGAAGCTGGCCGCGCAGGAGCACGCGCTGATGATCGCCCTGCACCACGCCATCGCCGACGGCTGGTCGCTGGGCGTGCTGTACCGCGATATCGGCCATTTCTACCAGGCCCATCTACCCGGTGCCGCTGGCCTGACCAATGCCGCGTTGCCGGAGCTTGCGATCCAGTACGCCGACTACGCCTGCTGGCAGCGCGAGCGCATGGCCAACGGCGAACTGGACCGCCAGCGCGACTACTGGCGGCAGCAACTGGCTGGCTACCCCGGTGTGCTGGAACTGCCCACCAACCATCCCAGGCCCGCCAGCCAGACCTTCGACGCTGGCGAATACCCGTTCCGCTTCCCCGAGCGCCTGGCCGACGGCCTGCGCGCCTTCGGCCAGGACACGGGCGCCACCCTGTTCATGACCACCATCACTGCCTATGCCCTGCTGCTGTCGCGCTACAGCGGCCAGCAGGATCTGTGCATCGGCATCCCGGTGGCTGGGCGCGGCCAGCCCGAGCTGGAGGACTTGGTCGGCTTTTTCGTCAACGGCATGGCGATCCGTTTCCGCATCGGCCCGCACGACAGCGCGCGAACGCTAATGCGCGCGGTGCGGCAGACCGTGCTGGACGGCTTCGCCAACCAGGAGCTGTCGGTGGACAGCCTGTTCGAAAGCCTGCGGCTGGCGCGCGACCCGGCGCGCGAACCGCTGGTGCAATGCACCTTCGCGTTGCAGAACTTCCCGCGCCAGCCGCAGACCCTGCCCGGGCTCGACGTTCAGCCCGTCCCGGTCGAGTGCATGCACTCGCGCTACGAGCTGATGCTGCTGCTGACCGAGACGCCCGAGGGCATCGCCGGTAACATGGTCTACAACACCCGGCTGTTCGAGCACGCCACGGTCGCGCGCATGATGGAGCATCTGGTGCGCATCGCCGAAGCCATGTGCACCGCCCCGGACGCGCCGCTGTCCAGCCTGTCCTTCGCCACCCCAGCGGAGCTGTACCGGGTGCTGCGGCTCGACCCCGCCGACTACGAACGCATCCTGCCGCTCAACCCCATGCAGCGCGACCTCTACATGGACGCGCTTGCGCACCCGGACAGCCCGCAGAACACCGTGGGCGGCGCGTTCGAAATCCACGCCGAGGTCGAACCGAGCATCTGGCAAGCCGCGCTGGAGCGCCTGACCGAACAGCAGCCGGTGCTGCGCACCCGCATCCATGCCTCGTCCGCGCCGTGGACCGAGCCCGTCTATCAGGCCATCCTGCGCCGCGATACGCCGCGACTGGAGGTCGAGGACTGGAGCAGCCGCGGCCTGGAAGGTGAAGCCCTGCAACAGGCTTTGGACGGCTTCATCCGCCGCCCCTTCCCAGTCGATGGCGCCGATACCCCTCTCGTGCGCCACGTCCTGCTGCGGCTGGCGCCGGCGCGCTGGCTGGCGGTGCTGGTCAACCACCATCTGCTGCTCGACGGCGTCGCCACCGCCAACGCGCTGCGCTGGCTGGCCGACAGCCACAGCGGGCGCGAGCCCATCGCGCTGCCGCCCGGCGCCTTTCACGCCGGGCTGGAGCAGCGCCGCGCCAGCAGCGACACCGCCGAACTGCTCGGCTGGTGGCAGGCTCGGCTGGCCGGGGTCGCGCCGCCGCATTGCCCGGGCGCGGCACGCCATGACCCAGCCGCGCCGCGCCAGCGTCGGCAACTGCCCATCGCGCCCGACCTGTGGGACGGCATCAAACGCTTCAGCCGACAGCAGCGCGTCACACCGCAGATCTTCCTGAAGGCAGTGTTCAGCCTAGTGGCCGACGCCCACGGCTCCTGCCCCGGCGACCTGCTGATCCAGGAATTCGTCGCGGGCCGGCCGCCCGGCGAGGGCGAGGCCCTGGGCTGCTACTACCAGGCCCAGCCCTTCGTCGCCCCGCGCGCCCTGCTGGCTGGCGGCGGCAGCTTCGCCGCGCTGCTGACCCACACCCGCGACTGGCAGAAGGACGCGGGCCGCCACGGCGGCCTGTCGATCCTGGAACTGCGTCGGCTGGCCCCGCTGGGCCGCACCACCTTCATGTTCAACTACATCACCGCCCGGCTGGAGGTGATGGTTGGCGAGCGGCCCACCGAAATCCTGCGCTTCACCCCGCACGCCGACGGCTTCGTCCAGTTCGAGATCAGCGCCAGCGGCGACGAAGTGTTGATGTCGCTCAACTACGCCCCGGCGCGCTTCGCTGAAACCGGTTTCCTGGAGCGCGTGCAGTCGCTGTGCCGCCAGTTGCTGGCCGCCGACCCGGACCGCCCGCTCAGCGAACTGTCCTGGCTGCTGCCGGGCGAAGGCTGGCACACCCCGCCTGCTGCCGTGCCCGCCGCCTACGTTCCCCTGTCCATGCGGATCGCCGAGCAAGCCCGCCGCACGCCCGACGCACTGGCGGTCATCCAGGGGCAGCGCCGCCTGAACTATGCGCAGTTGCTGAACGCCGCCGATGCGCTGACCCGCCGCCTGCTGGCCGCCGGGGCTGGCCCCGGCGAGCGCGTGGGCATCTGCCTGCCGCGCTCGCCGGACATGTTGATCGCGCTGCTGGCCGTGCTGCAAAGCGGCGGCGCCTACGTGCCGATGGACGCGGGCTACCCGCCCGAGCGCCTGCAACGCATCGCCAGCGACGCTGGCTGCCGCCTGATCCTGACCCACGCCAACCTGCGCCCGCGCCTGCTGGACGCGGGCAGCCCGCTGCTGGCGCTCGACGAAGACGGCGATCCGTCACCGCAAGAGGCCCCATCCGCCCTGCCCGAACGCCAGCCCGGCGACCCGTTCTATGTCCTCTACACCTCTGGCTCCACCGGCCAGCCCAAGGGCGCGGTGGTCGGCGACGGCGCTTTCGCCAATCTGGTGGACTGGTACCAGCGGGAATGCGGCATCGGCCCCGGCGACCGCCTGTTCGTCCTCAGCGCCTTCGGCTTCGACCTGACGCAGAAGAACCTCTGGGCCGCCCTCTGCGCCGGCGCCGCCGTCGTCCTGCCGGAGTCCGACGGCTTCGATCCCGAGCGCCTGGGCGCCGACATCGCCGCCCAGCGCGCCACCCTGGTTAATTGCGCGCCCAGCGCTTTCGTCGCCCTGCTCGACGGGCCCGGACATCACGCCGCGCTGTCCCGCCTGCGGCTGGTGGTGCTGGGCGGCGAGCCGATTCCACTGGCCCGGCTCGCCCCCTGGCTCGGCCACCCGGACTGCCGGGCGCAGATCATCAACAGCTACGGCCCGACCGAGTGCACCGACGTGGTGGCCTGGCACCGCCTGGAAAGCCCGCTGACCGACCTGCGGCAGGAAGTGCCCATGGGCCGCCCAGTGGACCACGCCCGCCTGCACGTGCTCGACGAAGCGGGCCGCGAACTGCCGCCCTTCGGCATCGGCGAACTGCACATCGGCGGCCTGTGCGTCGGCCAGGGCTATTGGCGCGCCCCGGAACTGACCCAGGAACGGTTCGTGACACGGCAACTGGGCCCGGAAACCCTGCGCCTGTACCGCAGCGGCGATCTGGCCTACCGGCGCGGCGATGGCCTGCTGGTCTATCTCGGCCGCAGGGATTTCCAGGTCAAGGTGCGTGGGGTGCGGATCGAACTCGGTGAGATCGAAACCGCCCTGGCGGAGCTCGTCGGCGGCGACTGGCTGGTGCTGGCCGCCAACGACCACATCACCGCCTTCGTACACGGCACCGCTCCACCCCTGGCGGAACTGCACCTCCGCCTGGCCGATAGGCTGCCGCCCGCGATGCTTCCGAACGCGGTGGTCGCCGTCGCAGCCTGGCCGCTAGGCGCGCATGGCAAGGTCGATCGCCAGGCACTGACCCGCATGGAGGCCGAGCAGCCCGCCGCCGCCATCGAAGAGCCGCGCACGCCCACCGAGCAGCGCATCGCCCGCCTCTGGCGCGAAGCCCTGGGCCGCGACAGCATAGACCGCCGCGACAGCTTCTTCGGCATCGGCGGCCATTCGTTGCTGGCCGCGCGCATCGTTGCGCGCCTGCGCGGCGAGTTCGGCATCGACCTGCCGCTGCGCGCCCTGTTCGACCACGCCAGCCTGCACGCGCTGGCCGCCCACATCGACACCCTGCAGGCGAACACCCAGGACGGTGGCGCACAGGAAAGCGACGACCTTGCCGACCTCGCGCAAGCCGTCGCCGGGCTGCCCGCCGCCGAACTGGATGCGCTGCTGCGCGGCCTGGAGACCTGACGACCGCATGAACGACCTGCAATCCCGCCTCGCCAGCCTGAGCCCCGAACAGCGGGCCCTGCTGCTGCAAAAGCTCAAGGACGCGGGCGCCGCCCGGCCTGCCGCGCTGCCGCAACTGCCCCGCGCCGACCGCTCCAGGGCCCTGCCCCTGTCCTTCCCCCAGCGGCGGCTGTGGTTCCTCGAACGGCTCCAGGGCGCGTCCGCGGCCTACAACATGCCAGCGGCCTTCCGCCTGCGCGGCACGCTGCACATCCCGGCGCTGCGGGCAGCCTTCGACGAGATCGTGCGTCGGCATGAAGTCCTGCGCACCCGCTTGGTGGAGGTGGAGGGCGAGCCCCGGCAGATCGTCGATCCCGCCCGCCCGCTGGAACTGCAAGCGCAGCCCGGCGACCGCGCCACGCTGCCCGGCTTCCTGCGTCAGCAGGCAGCCCGCCCGTTCGACCTGGCCACCGAACACCCTCTGCGCATCGCGCTGCTGCAACTGGCCGAGGACGAGCACGTGGTGTTCGTCAACATCCACCACGTGGCCTCCGACGGCGGGTCCACCGGCGTCCTGATGCGCGAGCTTTCCGCGCTGTACAACGCCTTCGCCCACGGAAATCCCTCGCCGCTGGATGAGGTCCCCGTGCAGTACGCCGATTTCGCGGTATGGCAGCAGGCGCAGCCGGAAGCCGCCGCCAGCCTGGACTTCTGGCGCCAGCAGCTTGCCGATGCCCCCACGGGCATCAACCTGCCCACCGACTTCGCGCGCCACGCAGGCGCGCAGGCGCCCGCGGGCGAAACCATCCGCTTCGCCCTCGACGCCAACCTCCAGCGCCAGATCCACGCCCTGGCCCAGACCAGCGATTGCAGCGTCTATCAGGTGCTGCTGGCGGCGTTTTACGGCCTGCTGCACCGCTGGAGCGGCGACCACGACATCGTGGTCGGCTCGCCGATCGCCAACCGCTCGCGGCCCGAGCTGGAGGGCCTGATCGGCTTCTTCGCCAACACCCTGGCGCTGCGCGTCGATCTGTCGGGCGACCCGGCGTTCCGCGCCCTGCTGCAACGGGTGCGCGCGGCCAGCCTGGCCGCCTATGCGCATGCCGAACTGCCGTTCGAGCAACTGGTCGAGAAGATCAACCCGGAGCGGCGCCTGAGCCAGTCCCCGTTCTTCCAGGTCATGCTGGCGATGCAGGGCAGCGACGCGCCCGCGCGGGCCGGTGAGGCGCTCGACGGCCTGCGCATCGAGACCCTGCCCGTGGGCACCGGCGCGGCGCGGCTGGACATGACGCTGTCGGTGCAGGACACCGCCGACGGCCTGGACGCCGTGCTGGAATACGCCAGCACCCTGTTCCGGCCCGACACCGCGCAGCGTTTCTGCGAACACTTCCGCAACCTGCTGCGCGCCGCCCTGCGCGACCCCGACGCGCCGCTGTCGCAACTGGAACTGCTGGGCCAGGCCGAGCGGCACCGCCTGCTGGTCGAATGGAACCGCACCGACAGCGCGCGCGACCGGCGGCTGTGCCTGCACCACCGGGTGGAGCGGCAGGCCCGGCGCACGCCCGACGCATGCGCCCTGCGCTGGGGCGGCGACACCTTCAGCTACGGATGGCTGATGGACGCCTCCGGGCGCATCGCCGCGCTGCTGCGCCAACGGGGCATCGGGCCTGACCGGCTGGTGGGCGTGTGCATGGACCGCACCCCGCTGATGGTGGCGGCCCTGCTCGGCGTGCTGCGCGCCGGGGGTGCCTACGTCGCGCTCGATCCGGCCTACCCACCAGCCCGGCTGCGCTACATCATCGACAACAGCGCGGCGCCGCTGATCCTCACCAGCCGCCAGTACTGGCAAGACATTTTTTCCGACCTGCCCAATGCGGATTCCACCTGCGTCGCGCTCGACGGCCTCGACCTGCCGCCGCCCATCGAGGCCAGCGCGGACGCCGTGGGGCCCGACCACCTGGCCTACGTGCTCTACACCTCCGGCTCCACCGGCCAGCCCAAGGGCGTCGCCATCGAACACCACGGCCCGGCGGCACTGATCGACTGGGCCTGCTCGGTCTGGCCGACGGAGGAACTGGCCGGGGTGCTGGCGGGCACCTCCATCTGCTTCGACCTGTCGGTTTTTGAGATCTTCCTGCCGCTGTCGGTCGGCGGCAGCGTCATCCTGGCCGACAACGTGCTCCAGTTGCCCGACCTGCCAGCGCGCGGGCATGTCACCCTGGTCAACACCGTGCCCTCGGCCATCGACGCGCTGCTGCGGCAGAACGCGCTGCCCGCCAGCGTGCGGGTGGTCAACCTAGCCGGGGAGCCGCTCGGCACCGAACTGGCCGACCGCGTGTACGCGGTGCCCGGCGTCGCCAAGGTCTATGACCTCTATGGCCCGTCGGAAGACACCACCTACTCCACCTTCAAGCTGCGCCAGCCGGGCGAGCCGCCCAGCATCGGCAGGCCGATCGCCGACACGCAGCTGTTCATCCTCGACCGCGCTCTGCAGCCGGTGCCAGTCGGCGTGCCCGGCGAGATCTACCTGGCGGGCGACGGGTTGGCGCGCGGCTACCTGGGCCGCCCGGATCTGACCGCCGAGCGTTTCGTCTCCTGCCCCTACCTACCGGGTCGGCGCATGTACCGCACCGGCGACCTGGCGCGCTTTCGCCCCGATGGCAACGTCGAATACCTCGGGCGCATCGACCACCAGGTCAAGCTGCGGGGTTTTCGCATCGAACTCGGCGAGATCGAAAGCGCGCTGGCCACCTTCCCCGGCGTCAGCCAGAGCGTGGTCGTGGTGGCCGAAGGCAGCGCCGGCAACCCGCGCCTGGTGGGCTACGCGGCCCATGCCGACGGCAGCGCCATTGCCGACGCGCTGCGCCTGCATTTGCAACAGCGGCTGCCCGACTACATGATCCCCGCCGCCCTGGTGGTGCTGCCAGCGCTGCCGCTGACGCCCAACGGCAAGATCGACCGCAAGGCCCTGCCCGCGCTCGACGGCCCCGCCACCGGCGGCGAGCGCATGCCCCCGGCCTCGCCGCGCGAAGCCGAACTGGCGGCGGTCTGGAGCGAACTGCTGGGGGTTGCCGACGCGGGGCGCGACGACGACTTCTTCGCCCTTGGCGGCCATTCCCTGCTGGCCGTGCGCCTGCAAAGCCGACTGCGCGAACGCTTCCACTGCGAAGCCAGCCTGCGCGACCTGTTCGAGCATTCCCGGCTTCACCAGCAGGCCGCCCTGCTGGACCGGCTAGCGCCAACGCCCGATGACGCACCGATCCCCACGCTGCCCCGCCGCGACAGCCTGCCGCTCTCCTTCGCCCAGGAGCGCCTGTGGTTCCTCGACCAGCTGGAGCCGGGCAACCCCGCCTACAACATGCCGGGCGCGCTGCGGTTGCACGGCCCGCTCGACGTGCCCGCGCTGGCGCGGGCGCTGGAGCGGCTGGTGGCGCGGCACGAAATCCTGCGGCTGGCCTTCCAGGCCCCGGACGGCACGGCCCGCGCGATGCCGTCGCAAGAATCACCGCGCCTGACCGTGGCCGACCTGCGCGGCGCGGACGCCGATGCCGCGCAACGGCACCTGCGCGCCGAAGCCCGCCAGCCCTTCGATCTGGCCCACGGCCCGCTGCTGCGCGCCACCCTGCTGCGCACCGCCGACGACGAGGCCGTGCTCGCCCTCACGCTGCACCACGCCATCGCCGACGGCTGGTCGGTCGGCCTGCTGCTGCGCGAACTGTGCGCGCTGTACGGCGAAGCCCGCAGCACATCCAGCGACGGTGGGCCCGCCGGGCTGCCGCCGCTGACGATCCAGTACGCCGACTTCGCCGCCTGGCAGCGCGAGCGCCACCGCGCGGGCCGCATGGACGGTGCGCTGGACTACTGGCGCACCGCCCTGCAAGGCGCCCCGGCGCTGCTCGCACTGCCCACCGACCGGCCCCGGCCCGCCGCCCAGGGCTACCGCGGCGCCACGCTCGACATCGCCATCCCCGCGCCGCTGGCCGCGCTGCTGGCCGAACGCCGGCAGGCGGGCACGACCGACTTCATGGCCCTGCTGGCCGCCTACGCCGCCGTGCTGGCCCGCCATGCGGGGCAGGATGACGTGGTGATCGGCTTCCCCGCCGCGGGCCGCGCGCGCGCCGAACTCGAAGCCCTGCCCGGCCTGTTCGTCAACACCCTGCCGATCCGCCTGCGGCCCGGCCCCGGCACCGCCTTCGGCGCGCTGCTGCAAGAGGCCAAGGACCGCACGCTCGAAGCCCTGGCGCACCAGGAGCTGCCTTTTGAAAAACTGGTGGACGCCCTGGGGGTGGAGCGCAGCCTCGCCTGGTCGCCGCTGTTCCAGGCCCTGCTGGTGGTGCAGAACGCGCCGGACTTCGCTATCCCCGTGCCCGGTCTGGCGGTCGAACCCATCGAGCCGGAAGCCTCCGGCAGCGCCAAGTTCGACCTGTCGCTCTACGTCGCCGACACTGGCCACGGCCTGCGCGCCACGTTCGAGTACGACACCGACCTGTTCGACCGCCCGCGCATCGCCGCGCTGGCCGCCGACTTTCTCCGCCTGCTGGAAGCCGGGCTGCGCGCCCCGCAGACCCTGGTGAACGACCTGCCGGGCCCGGCCACGGTCTGGTCCGCCGCGGAACAGCCCCGCACGCCCCCCGGCGAGCGCGCGGCGCAGCAGGCAACGCCGGAAAGCGCGCCCGCCGAACAGGTACTGGCCGAGGTCTGGCGCGAAGTCCTGCGGCGCCAGGACATCGGCCCGCACGACAACTACTTCGCGCTGGGCGGCGACTCCATCCTGTCCATCGTCGTCATCGCCAAGCTGCGCGAACGCGGCTGGCTGCTGCAGGCGCGCGACATCTTCCGGCACCAGACCCCGCGCGAGCTGGCCCCGGTCCTGCTGCGCGCGGCGGGCAGCGCCGAAGGCGATCAGGGCCTGGAAGACGACGGCGCGGCGCTGCCGCTGTCCCCGTTGCAGCAGATGTTCTTCGACCTGCGCCCGCCCACGCCGCAACACTTCAACCAATCGCTGCTGCTGTGCGTGGACGCCGGTCTGGCCCCGGAACACCTCGCCCCCGCGCTGGCCGCGCTGGCGGCGGCGCACCCGGCGCTGCGCAGCCGCTTCGTGCAGGGCGCCGAGGGCTGGCGGCAGGCGTTCGCCGCGCCAGGGCCGGTGGCGCTGCACGTCCACCCCGCAGTGCAAGACGCGGCGGAGCTGGAACGCCTGTGCGACGCGGCGCAGCGCGGCCTGGACCTGGGCAACGGCCCCGTGTTCCGCGCCGACCTGTTCACGCTGGGCCTGGAACGCCGCCTGCTGCTGGTGGCCCACCATCTGGTGGTGGACGCCGTTTCCTGGCGGGTGCTGCTGGCCGACCTGGAAAGCGCCTTGGCGCAGGCGCGCGCCGGGGCCGCCATCCAGTTGCCGCCCGAATACTGCGGCCCGGCCCGCCACCGCCGGGCGTTGCAGGCCCGTTCCGCGAGCGCCGGTCCTGCCGCGTTCACTCCGGACAGCGCCCCCGTGCTGCCAGCGTGTGACGGTGCAGGCCCCGCGCAGCCGCGCACCGCCGTCCGCCGCATCGACCCCACCGCCACCCGCGCCCTGCTGGACGCGGCCCGGGCCACCCACGACGGCGGCGTGGCCGACCTGCTGCTCACGGCACTCGGCACCGCGCTCTGCCGCCAGTCCGGGCAGCCCGCCGTGCGGGTGGACATGGAAGGGCATGGCCGCGATACGCTGGAGCAGGGGTTGGGACCAGACCTCGACCTGAGCCGCTCGGTCGGCTGGTTCACCGCCCTGCGGACGGTGCCCCTGCCCTGCCCGGCAGGGCAGTCCGCGTCCGACAACCTTGCACGAGTGCGGGCCGCGCTGCACGGCGCAAGCGACCAGGGCGCCGCCCTGCCTGCCGCCCCGCTGGCCGAGGTCTGCTTCAACTACCTGGGCCAGAGCGACAACGCGCTGCCAGGGCCGCTGCTGCAACGCATCGCCCCCGAATCGCCGGGCGCGCAAAGCGCCGCCGACCTGCCGCGCCGCTACCTGTTGGACTGCAACGTGTCGGTGCTCGACGGCGAACTGGTGTTCCATTGGGGCTTTGACACCCGCCGCCTCGACCCGGCCTGGGTAGACGCCTTCGCCGCCGAGGTGGCCGACACGCTCGCCACGCTGACCGCGCAGGCCCGCGATGACCTGGACGAGTTGCTGGGCGGGCTCGACCTGTCGGGGATGGACGCTCCGTGAACATCCCCCGGATACAGGACGTTTTCCCGCTCTCGGCCTCGCAGCTCGGCATGTGGCTGCAGTCGGCCGCCGACGCCAGCGGCCAGTCGTTCGTCGAACAGGTGGCCTTCCGCCTCGACGGCCCGCTGGACGCCACGGCCCTGCACCACGCATGGCAACTGCTCATCGACCGCCACGCGGCCCTGCGCTCGGCCTTCGTCGCCAAGGGCGATGCGCCCAAGCAGGTGGTGATGGCCCAGGTGCGGCTGCCGCTCCAGACTGTCGATGCCGACCCGCAGGCCGACGAAGCAGCCCACGTGGAACAACTGCTGGCCGCGCAGCGCGCGCAGGGCTTTGCCCCCAACCGCCCGCCGCTGATCCGCTGCGCCCTGCTGCGCGTGAGCGCCGAGCGCCACTGGTGGGTCGTCGGCTTCCACCACCTGATCCTGGACGGCTGGAGCCTGGCCGTGCTCTGGCACGAGGCGCAGGCGGCCTACCGCGCGCTGGCCGCCGGGCAAACGCCGCAACTGCCCCCGGCACCGGACTACCGGCATTACGCAGCCTGGCTGCAATCACGCGCGACGGCGGCGGACGAAGCCTACTGGCGGCAGCGCCTCGCGGGCTTCACGGCCGCCAACCCCATCGCCCCGCTGGCGCACGCCAGCGCGCTCCAGCAGGAAGTCAGCCACCTGTGCAGCCCAGCCGCCGGGGCCGCGCTGGCTGCGGCGGCCAGCGCCTGCCGCCTGCCGCCCGCGATGGTGCTGGAAGTGCTATGGGCGCTGCTGCTGGCCGGGCGCTGCGGCCAGCGCGACGTGGTGTTCGGCGTCACCGTCTCGGGCCGCCCGGCGGAGGTGCCGGGCATCGCCGGGCTGGTCGGCTGCTTCATCAACACCGTGCCGGTGCGGCTGCGGCTGGACACCAACGCCCCGCTGCGCGACTGCCTGCGCGAACACCATGCCGCGCGCGCCGAACAGGGCCCGCACGAATACTGCGCCAGCGGGCAGATCCACGCCTGGTCCGCACTGCCGCCGGGCCAGCCGCTCTACGCCAGCCTGCTGGTGGTGGAGAACCTGCCCGCCGCCGCGCCATCGGACAGCGACGCCGCGGCAGCGGACCTGCGCATCGGCGAGCAGCGGGTGGCCGGGGGCCGCAGCGCATTGCCGCTGAGCCTGCTGGTCAGCCCCGGGGCCGCGCCGCACCTGCGCTTCATCCACCAGCCCCAGGCCGTGCCCGGCGATGCGGTGGAGGCCCTGGCCCGCGAGTTCGAGCGCCTGCTGGCCGAGCTGCCCCATCGGCTGGAGCAGCCGCTGGAGGGCCTGCTGGCCAGCATCGCGCCGCAGCCACTCCCCCCGCCCCTCGCCAGCGTCGGCCTGCCCCCACGGCCGCTGCACATCGCCCCCCGGACCGCGCTGGAGCACGCGCTCCAGCGCATCTGGCAAGACCTGTTCGGGCGCGACGACATCGGCGTGCTGGACGACTTCCTCGCCCTGGGCGGCCACTCGCTGATGGCCTTGCAGATGGCCAGCCGCATCCGCCAGACGCTGGGGCTGGACTGCCCGCTGCACCGCCTGATCGAAGCGCCCACCATCGAGCGGCTGGCGCTCATCCTGCCCAGCCAGGCGAGCACGCCCTCGGCCCGCATCGCGCTCGCCAGCGGCGGAGCCAGTGGTCATTCAGGCGTGCCGGTGGTCTGCCTGCACCCGCTGGGCGGCCATGTGCTGTGCTATGCCGCGCTGGGCCGCGCCCTGGCGGGCCGCCACCCCTGCTGGGGCCTGCAAGCGCCGGGGCTGCACGCGCCGGAAGTCCCCGCGCCCACCTGGGACGCGCTGGTGGAACACCACTGGCAACTGCTGCCGCGCGACGGCGCGCCGCTGGTGCTGCTGGGCTACTCGTACGGCGGCTACATCGCCATGGAACTGGCCCAGCGCCTGCAGCAAGACGGCCTGCCGCCGCCCGCCACCGTGCTGCTGGACGTGCCGCACCCGTCCGCCATTCCCCCGGACCTGCTCGCGCCCGACCGGGCCACGCTGCTGCACAGCCTGTTCGGACCGGTGCTGGGCATCGAGCTGCCAGCCCTGCAGGCCCTGCCCGAAAGCGCGCTGCTGCCCCACGTGCACGCGCTGGCGATCGACCGCCACGTGCTGCCGCCCGGCACCTCGCTGCCCGAGCTGGAGCGCCTGCTGGCCGTGGCCCACGGCCATTCGCGCCTGGCCCCGCCGCCGCGCCGCTACGGCTTTCCCGCCCTGCTGCTGCGCGCGCGCGAAGGGGCCGGTCGCATCACCGACCGCGAGGACATGGGCTGGCGCGCGCATGTCCCGGCGCTGACCCTCCGCTGGGTGGACGGCAGCCACGAAACCATGCTCGACGCACCCCACATTCCCGCCCTGCTGTCTGCCCTGGAGGACGTGCTTTCCGCCCCCCAGGCCGCGCCCGCGCAGGGCCATGGCGGCGGGCAGCGGGTGTAGATTCGCCACCATGTCCGCCCTGCCGCACCGCCGCCCCCGCCTACCCGTGGCTTGGCCGTGCGCCAGGGCCCGCGTGCAAGCGCCGCGCAAATTCATGGTCTTTTTGGCCTCCAGCGCTTATCTAACAAGCGCAAGCAGCTATCAATTTCAGAGTAAATCACCCTGCAACGCCCTCCGCATGCGGATGCCGCGCGGCGCGGGCCGCCCACTGATGGACGACGCCCCGGCCTCGCCAGGAGCCACCCCATGAACCATCCCCCCCGCGTCATCACCGTCGCCACGCTCAAGGGCGGCAGCGGCAAGAGCACCGTCGCCAGTTGCCTGGCGGTGCACTGGCGGCAGCAGGGCCTGCGGCCCGCGCTGATCGACGCCGATCCGCAGCAATCGCTGGCGCGGCTGGCGCAGCGCGAGCGGGCGCTGGGCGGCGTGCCCGTGCACACGACCGGGGAGAGCGGCGAGGACATCGCCCGCACGGCGGCCCGCCTGGCGGCCGACCACGATCCGGTCATCATCGACACGGCGGGCTTTCGCGCCCCCTCGACGCTGGCGGCCCTGGCCGCCGCCGGGCTGGTGCTGGTGCCGGTCAAGCCCTCGCCGCTGGACGTGGACGTGATGGTGGACACCGCCCGCGCCCTGCTGCGCACCGCGCAGGGCAGCGCGCCGCGCTTTTACTGCCTGCTGACCCAAACCACCCGCGACAGCGTGATCGTGCGCCACATCCGCGACGAGCTGCGCGCCGCCGGGTTCCCCCTGCTGGACAGCGAGCTGGGCAATCGCGTGGCCTACGGCGAAGCCGCGCTGTTCGGCGCCACCCCCACGCTGACGGCCCCGCGCGGCGCGGCGGCGAGCGAAATCGCCGCCCTCGCGGGCGAGATCGAGCGGCTGCTGAAGGAGAGCCCCCAATGAGCAAACGCCTTCCCAAAGCGGCCCTGAGCACGCTGGACGACATCTACCGCGAGCAGGCGCAAGCGCCCGCCGCCACCACGCCCACTGCCGCGCCCGCCCCCTCCGCCTTGCCGGTGGTAGTAGCCGCAGCCCCCGCCACGCCGGAGCGGGACCTGCGCCGCGTCCGCTGCGAACTCATCGTGGAACGCCACGCCACCTACGCCGCCCTGGGCGGGGGCATTCCGCTGCCGCTGCTGGACAGCATCGGCGTCAGCCTGATCATCCACAACATGGTCCAGGCTCTGGCCCGGCAGCACGGCGTGACGGTCCGGCAGGAACAGCTCAAACCCATCGTCGCCGCGCTCATCGGCGGCCTGTTCTCCGCCAGCGCTGGCGGGCTGGCGACGGCGCTGGCTGAAAGAATCATCCCCGGCGCATGGATCATCGGCTCCGCCGCCAGCTCCGCCGCGGCGGCGGCCTGCACGCGCTACATCGGCGACCAGTTCATCGCGCACTTTGAATCCGGCGGCACGGCGATCGACGCCGACATCGCCCAGTGGCGGGTGCAGATCAAGGCCAAGTTGGCGGCATTGTAGGCACCGTTAGCCAGACAGGCCCAGCGCCGCCATTTCAGCCTCGATGGCGGCCACGATATCGCCGCTGCGCATCGCGGATGCGGGCACGGTGGCATCCTGCGCCACAGGCTGCGGCGCTGGTTCCGTGGACGGAGCGGCGCCCTGTTCCCGTTGCCACAGGGCCAGCAAGCGATCCGCCAGCGCGTTGACCGAGCCGTAGCTGAACATGTCGGCACGCGCGAAGGCGATGCCCAGTTCCGCCGTCAGGCGCTGGTGGATTGCCACCATGGCGAGCGAATCCAGCCCTTGGTCGAACAGCCCCCGGTCCGCATCCGGCACCCGGCCCGCGCCCAGTTGGGCGGCCACGGCGGTGGCCACGGCGCTGCGAATCTGCGCCGCCACCTGTTCCGGCGTGCCGCGCAGCCCCGCAGCCGGGCCATCCGCCGGGGGCGGCAGCAGTTCGGACAGCAAGGGGCTGTCGCGGCGGGCGGTAAAGCCCGCCGCGAAATCGGGCCAGCGCACGTCGGCCGCGGCAATGCGGGCCGGCCCCTGGCCGCCCTGGGCCAACAGCCGCTCGAACAGGGCCATGGCAGCCTCGGGTGGCAGCGGGTCCAGGCCCGCCTGCCGCAAGCGACGCTCGACCTCGGCATCCACCAGTCCGCCGCCCCCCCACGGCCCCCAGTCGATGGCCAGCGCTGGCAGACCGCGCCTGCGGCGGTGTTCGCACAGCGCATCGAGAAAATGGTTGGCGGCGGCATAGTGCGCCTGCCCGCCGCTGCCCCACAGGCCGGAGACGGACGCGAAGCAGACGAAAAAGCGCAGGGAGGGCCGGTTCAGCGTTAGCTCATGCAGGTTCCAGGCGCCCTGCACCTTGGCCTCGGCCACCGCGCGGAAGCGTTCGGCGCTCAGTTGGGCGATCGGGTGCTCGCTGGCCTCGCCCGCCGCGTGCACGATGCCGCCCAGCGCCAGCCCCTGGCGGTCCAGCTCCGCCAAAACCCGCTCCACCTGCCGCGGGTCGGCGATGTCGGCCTGGAGGTACTGCACGCCCAGTCCCGCAAATTCGTTGGCCCGCTCATCCGGCAGCGCGGCCCGCCGCCCGCTGACGATCAGGTGGCGCGCGCCCGCGGCCCGCAGGCTGCGCAGCACCCGCTGTCCCAGCGCGCCGCCACCGCCGACGACCCAGTAGGCCAGGCTGGCATCGAGCACCAGCGGCGGCGTGCCCGGCGGCGGGCTGGCGGGCCGCAGGCGGGCGGCAAAGCGGCGGCCCGCACGCAGCGCGATCTGGTCCTCTCCCACCGCCCACAAAGCGGGCAGGCACCGGGCCACGTCGTCCGCCGCCAGGTCTGGCGGCACATCGAGCAGCCCGCCCCACAGGTGCGGCATTTCCAGCGCCGCCACCCGGCCAATCCCCTGGACGCAGGCCGCCTCGGCGCTGCTGTCGGCGTCTTGCGGCAGCGCGGCGGCCTGGCGGCTGAGGGCCCAGACGCGGCAGCGCCCGCCCGACTGGTCCAAGGCGTGCAGCCCGGCCAACAGGCCCTCGCCCAAACGCAGCGCGGCCTGCGCCGCAGGTTCGCCGGGGCGGGCCATGCACTGGACCAGCACGAGGCTGTCCACCCCGACGCGCAGCCCAGGCAGTTCCGACCAGGGCCGCACCTCCAGCGCCGACGCGGGCAGGGCCCGCCGCAAGGCGTCCGCCAGGGGGTCATCGGCGCCGGTGGCGGGGTCGGCCACCCAGACGACCCTGGGGGGCATCCCCGCCATGTCCCCCACTTTCGTGACCGGCCCCAGGTCCAGCCATTCACAGGCATAGATAGCGGGCAGACGCTGCGGCACGCTGGAAGGCAGGTCGCGGTGAACGGTGCGGGCAAAGGGGTAGAGCGGCAGGTCGCGGGCTGGCGATGCCCCCGCATAAACCGCCGCCCAGTCCAGCGGCAGCCCGGCTATGAACAACTGACCGGCACAGCGCAGCACCGCCGCGACCAGGGCATCGTCCGTCCCGCCCTGCACCAGCGCAGACGTGGCACCGGGAGCGCACAGCAGCGGCGCGGGGCCGATCTCCAGCACCCATCCGTCTTGCGATGCCGGTGTGGCCGCTGCGCCCGGCGGGAGCGGTGCATCGGCGATGGCAAGGCGCAGGGCGTCAGCCGCCGACAGCGTGCCCGCAGCCACCGCCGCCGCATGCGCCCCCATGCCTTCGCCCCACAGCGCCGTGGGCCGCAGCCCCCAGGACTGCCACAGGCGCAGCAGGCCCAACTGCAGCAGCAGGCACAGCGGACGGGCGGTCGCGTTGGATGGTGCTGCATCGCAGAGCAGCGTTGCGGCGGTCGTGCCAAGCTCGGCGTGCAGCACCTCATCGAGCGCATCGACGGCGGTGCGGAAAACAGGGAAGCACCGGTACAGCCCGCGCCCCATGTCGGGCCGCGCATCACCTGGGCCCGTGAAGGCGAAGGCGATTGCGGGCGCATCAGGGCCGGAGAGACGGGCCGCATCGACCTCCCGCCACGCCGCCAGTTGTGTGGCCAGCGCCCCGCCATCGGCCACCAGCGCCGTGCGCCATGGCAGGTGCGCGCGGCGCAGGGCGGCACCGGCGCAGAGGGCGGACCAGTCCGCCGCCTGCCCCTGCGATGGCATGTGCGCATAGGCATGCACGAGTCGGCCCAGCGCGGCCGGATCGGCAGCGGAGAGCAGCAGCAACTGCGGGCCAGGGTCGGCGGCCCCGGTTTCCGGCACCGGCAGCGGGTCGCCCGCCTCCAGCACGGCATGGGCCAGCGTGCCGCCAAAACCGAAGGAGCTGACCGCCGCCCGCCGCACCGGGGACGGCTCCCAGGCCCGCCCCTCCTTCGCCAGCGCCAGGCGGCTCCCCTCCAGCCCCGCGTGGGGATTGGCGGTGTGCAGCCAAGGCGCACCGGGAATCCAGCCATGCCGCAGCACCAGCACGGCCTTGATCAAGCCAGCAATGCCCGCAGCGCCTTCCAGGTGGCCGATGAAGGCTTTCACGGCCCCCACCGCGCAAGGCGTGGCATCCGTTGCGGCCCCACTGCCATAGCAGTCGGCCAGCGCGCGCAATTCGATCGGGTCGCCCAGTGGCGTGCCGGTGCCGTGCGCCTCGACGTAGCCCACGCTGTCCGGCGCGACGCCCGCGCGCGCCAGGGCCTGGCGGATCACCTGGCGCTGCGCCGCGCCGTTGGGCGCCGTCAGCCCGTTGCTACGGCCATCCTGGGCCACGGCGGAGCCGCGCACCACGGCCAGCACGCGGTCGCCGTCGCGCCGCGCTGCGGCCAGCGGCTTGAGCACCACCACGCCGCAGCCCTCGCCGCGCACGTAGCCATCGGCCGTTGCGTCAAACGGGCGGCACTGGCCGCTGGCGGAAAGCATTTCGGCTTGGTGCAGGGTGCGCATGGCCGCGCCGTCGAGCAGCACGTTGACCCCGCCCGCCAGCGCCAGATCGCAATCCCCCGAGCGCAGGGCGGCGCAGGCCTGGTGCAGCGCCACCAGCGACGCCGAGCAGGCCGTGTCGATGCTCAGGCTGGGGCCGCGCAGATCGAGAAAGTACGACAGCCGGTTGGCGACGATGGCGAGCGAACCGCCGGTGGCGTCGTAGCGGGTTTCAATGCCCGCGCGCGCTCCCGCCTGGGCATGCTCGCTGGCGCTAGCGCCCACATAGACGCCGGTGGCCGAGCCCGCCAGCGCGGGCGGCGCGAGCCCCGCGTCCTCCAGCGCATGCCAGGCGGTGGCAAGGAGCAGGCGCTGCTGCGGGTCCATGCGCCGCGCCTCGGCGTCGGTGATGCCGAAGAAGCCAGCGTCGAAACCGAACAGGCCGTCGATGAAGCCAGCGCGCCAGGCGGGCGCGGCATCAGGGAAGCGGTCCGCTGGCGGCGCGCCGATGGCGCTGGCGTCGCCGTTTATCAGGCGCCAGAAGGCGTCGGGGCTGTCGCAGCCGCCGGGGAAACGGCAGGCCATGCCGATGATGGCGATGTCCTGCACCGCAGCCGTGGGCAAGGCGCTGGCAGGCTGGGCACCCACGCCGCCCAGGAAACCGGCCAGAGCGCGGACATGGGGGTGCTCCCACAGGATGGTGGCGGGCACGGGGCGGCCCAGCATGTCCTCCAGCCCGGCGGCGATCTCCACCGCCAGCCGGGACGAAATGCCGAGGTCGGCGAAAGCGTCCAGCGGGCCGATGGAACGGGGGTCGATCTTTTTGCTGCGGGCGACCAGTTCGCGGATGCGCGTCTCCAGTTCGGCCAGATCGGGGGCTGCGGCAACGGCAGCGGCGGGAACAGCAGCCTCCGACTCTCGCCACAGCGCCAGCGGCGACCAGCCGCCTTCCAGGTAGGCCGCCTTGCAGGCCGCGCGCTGGATCTTGCCGCTGGAGGTCTTGGGCAGGCTGCCGCGCGGCAGCAGGACGATGGCGGCGCAGGCGATCTCGTGCTGCAGCGACACCGCAGCGCGGATCGCGGCGATCATGGCGCTGCCGTCGCCCTCCAGCCTGCCGTTGAGCTCCGCCGCCACCACCAGCCCCTCCCCGTCGGCTTGGTCCACCGCAAAGGCGGCCACGCAGGTGGCGCGCACCCAGGGGCCGACGGCCTCCACCGTTCCTTCCACGTCCTGCGGGTAGTGGTTGGTGCCGTTGAGGATGATGAGGTCCTTGATCCGCCCCGTCACATACAACTCGCCGCCGCGCAGAAAGCCCAGGTCGCCGGTGCGCAGCATGGGGCCGCGCCCGGCGCTGGTGCGGGCCGCGAAGGCGGCGGCGGTTTCCTCGGGGCGGTTCCAGTAGCCAGCGGCCACGCTGGGGTTGGCGATCCAGATTTCGCCAACGGTGTCCTCGGGCAGCGCGTCGCCACGTTCGGGATCGACGATGCACAGGTCGAACGGATCGGGCGGCACGCCGCAGTTGACGACCACGCGTGCGCGCGGATCGCCGGGCGGCAGGTCGATGCAGCGCCGGCCGCTGCTGCTTTCCGGCGCCAGGAACGCCATGCGCCACGGCGTGCCGAACGGCTTGGTGGTGACGGCCAGCGTACCTTCGGCCAAACCATAGGCGGGCGCAAAAGCCTCCGGGCGCAGGCCATGGGGCGCGAAGCGGGCCAGAAAGCCCTCGACGGTTTCGCGGCGGATCGGCTCGGCGCCGCAGCTCGCGCTGCGCAGGTGGCTCAAATCCAGGCCCGCCAGGTGCTCGTCGGCAATGCGATCCAGGCACATCTGGTAGGCGAAGTTGGGGCCCTGCGTGTGGGTCGCGCGCAGCCGCGACAGCGCCTGCAGCCAGCGCCAGGGCCGCTTGATCATCGACACCGGCGACATGACATAGCAAGGCGCCTGCACGTACAGCGGCTCCAGCAGGCCATCGACCAGGCCGTAGTCGTGGAAATACGGCATCCAGGTGACGGCGGTGGCGTCGCCGTCGTAGCCGAAGCCGCGCTGGAGCATGCGCAGGTTGTCCAGCAGGTTGCCGTGGGTCATCATCGCGCCCTTAGGCGACGCCGTGGAACCTGACGAATACTGGAGGTAGGCCAGCGCGTCCGCCGACGCCGCCAGCGGCGCGGCCTCGGGCTGGTGGGCGAAGTCCTCCACCGTCAGCCAGGGCAGGCGCGACAGCCCTTCGGCATCGGCGAACGCCTGCCGCAACTGCCCGCTCACCCGGTTGTTGGCGAGCACGGCGCTGGCCTGGCAATCGGCCACCACGGCCAGCACCCGCGGCAGGGTGCGCTTCAGGCGCGTGGCGTCGGGCGGCGGCAGCGGCACGGCGACGAGGCGGGCGAACATGCAGGCGAAAAACGCCACCATGAAGTCCAGACTGTCGTCGTGCAGCAGCAGCACCCGCTCTCCGGGCGCCAAGCGCTCACGCAACAGGCTGGCACCCTGCCCGGCCAGGCGGTACAACTCGCCATAACTGATCAGCCGGGCGCCGTCCGGGCAGATGCCATCACCCTCGCTGCGGCCATCGGCCAGGCCGACGTAGGCCCGGCGCCCGGCCCCCTGTGCCACACAGCGTTCCAGAACCGAGACGATGCCGCCCGCGCCCATTGCCATGGTCGTGCTTCCCATCGCCACGGCTTCAGGCGCTGACGGCCTGGGCCGCACCGACCACGCTGGCGATCTGCCGCCAATGCTGCTGGATGAAGAAATGCGCCCCGTCGAATTCGTGGAACTCGAACCCAGCAGAGGTTTCCTTCGCCCAGGCCAGGGCCTGCTCGCGCGTCACCTCGTCGTCGCGGCCGTGCAGCACCACCAGCGGCACCGGCAGCGGTGGCCGGGGCACGGGGTTCCAGGTTTCCACGGCCTGGAAGTCGGCCCGCAGAATGGGCTCGAAGTAGTCGATCAATTCCTGTTCCGCCAGGATTTCCGGCGGGCAGCCGCCCAGGTCGCGCAGCATGTCCACGAAGGCGTCACGCGGCAGCAGGTGGCGGGCCTTTTTCTCATAGGCAGATGGCGCGCTCTTGCCAGACAGGAAGACCGTCTGCGGGTATGGCAAACCCGCCGCCTCGATACGCTGCAGGCACAGAAAGCACAGCGCGGCCCCCATGCTGTGGCCGAACAGGGCATACGGCTGCCGCCCCAGACGCGGGCGCAACTGGGCAAAAACGTCGTCGGCGAGCGCTTCCAGGGAATGCAGCAAGGGTTCTCCGGCCCGCCGCCCCCGGCCAGGAAGCTCGATGCCCGCCAACCGGATATGCGGCGGCAGGTGTTGCTCCAGAGGCCGGTAGGAGTAGCCGTTGCCGCCGGCATAGGGCAGGCAGTACAGGTTCAATGCGGGCGCAAGATTATTTTCGGTCACGGTTGTCCACGGTGTTGGCAGCGCTGGCCCCTTCGGCGGGCGGCTGGCCCAGCCAGTCGCCACCCAAAGCCTTGTATAGATTCACCATCGCGACCAGGGTCGCGCTTTGAGACTGGACCAGGCCCTGCTCGGCCGCGTAAAGCTGGCGCTGCGAGTCCAGGACTTCCAGGGCACTGGTCACGCCGTCTTCATAGCGCCGGCGGGCCAGATAGGCATAGCGTTGCACCTCGCCCACGAGCCGCGCCTGGGTCGCCTGCTGCTCGCGGGTTTGGGCGACACCGATCAAGGCGTCCTCGCATTCGCGGAAGGCTGACTGGATGGCCTTGTCGTAGCTGGCCAGCGCCTGCTCGCGCTGGGCCTGCGTGGCTTCCACCTGCGAGCGCAACAGGCCGCCGTCGAACAGGGGCTGGCTCACCCCGGGCGCGAAACTCCAGTACCGTCCGGGGCCCTTGAACAGCCCGGACAGGGACGAACTGACGCCACCGTACAGGCTGGTCAGCGAGATGGTCGGAAACAGGCTGGCCCGGGCGGCCCCGACACGGGCGTTGGCCGCCACCAGCGCCTGCTCGGCTTGCAGAATGTCCGGGCGGCGCTCCAGCAGGTCAGAAGGCAACCCTGCCGGCACACCGGGCACCGCCAGTTCCCGCAGGGCCCGCCCACGCGCGACCGGCCCGGGGTTGCGGCCTAGCAGCAGGCTGATTTCGTTCTCCTTCTGCGCCACCGCCTGTTCCAGTTGCTGCACGGCGAACACGGTGCTCTCGTTCTCGGTACCCGCCTGCTTCAGCTCCATTTCAGAGCCGACCCCGGCCTCCAGCCGCGCCTGTGCGATGCGCACCGCCTTCTGGCGGTCGGCCTGGGTGCGGCGGGCGATCTCCAACTGGGCATCCAATTCACGCAACTGGATGTAGCTGGTCGCCACCGCACCGACCAGGCTGAGGACAACCGCCTGGCGCGCCTGCGCTTGCCCCAGCGCATCGGCTTGCGCTGCTTCGCTGAGGCGCTGGATGCGGCCCCAGAAATCGAGTTCCCAGGAAAGGGACAGACCCGCCTGATAGACCTTCTGCACGGGGGTGCTCCCCTGCTGGCTGCGGGTGTAGGTTCCGGGCAGCGTCAGTTGTGGATAGGCGGACGCACTGGTGCCCACGTAGATCGCCTGGTACTCGCGCAAGCGCGCCGTGGCGATGCGCAGGTCGGCATTGCGCTCCAGGGCGTCCCCCACCAGGCCGGTCAGCACAGGATCGTTGAACTGTTCCCACCAACGCAATGCCACGGCGGCTGGCTCGGAAGCCAGGGTATGGCGGTAGTGCGCCGGTATCTCTTGCGCAGGCCGTCGATATTCATCGCCAACGGCGCAGCCCCCCAGCAGGAACGCCAGGATGCAAACCTTGAGGACACGGCTGTTCGCACGCATGTCAGGCCCCCTCCCCTTCCTGCCGTGCCGCCGGGGCTGGACGCGCAAAGCGCGCCCGGATGCGCTCTATCCGGTCGTAGAACAGGGGAACGAAGAACAGCGCCAAGACGGTGGCGGCCAGCATGCCGCCCAGCACCCCGGTGCCGATCGAATGGCGGCTGCCAGCCCCGGCGCCGTTGGCGAACACCAGCGGCAGCACCCCCAGAATGAAGGCCAGCGAGGTCATCAAGATGGGGCGGAAGCGCAGCCGAGCCGCCTTCAGCGCCGCGTCGAAAGGCGACGCCCCCTGGACGGTTTCGAGCACGGCGAACTCAATGATCAGGATGGCGTTCTTGGCCGACAAAGCGATCAGGGTCAGTAGGCCGATCTGGAAATAGACATCGCTACTGATACCGCGCAGGGCGATCGCCAGGTAGGCGCCGAACAGGCCCAGGGGCACCGCCAGCATGACGCCGAACGGCAGCGACCACCGCTCGTACTGCGCGGCCAGGATCAGGAAGATCATCAGCAGGCCAGCACCAAAGATCAACGTTGAACTGCCGGAGCTTTTCTTTTCCTCTAGCGCCTGTCCGCCCCACTGGTAGCCGATGCCCGCCGGCAGCGCCTCGACGGCCAGTTGCTCCATCGCCCGGATGGCCTGGCCGGAACTGTAGCCGGGGGCTGGCACGGCGTTGATGGTAGCCGACGGAAAACCGTTGAAATGGGCGATCGCCGGCGGCCCGCTGGTATAGCGGATCGTGGCCATGGACTTGAGCGGAATCATGGTGCCGCTGGTGGAACGCACGAAGACGTTCTCGATGTCCTCGGGCCGGGAGCGGTATTCGGGCTCGGCCTGCATGGTGACCTGGAACACCTTGCCGAACAGGCTGAAATCGTCCACGTAGGTCGCACCGAACAGGGATTGCAGACTACCGAACAGGCTCGCCAGGGGCACGCCGAGCGACTTGGCCTTATCACGGTCCAGGTCGATGTAGATCTGGGGCGAGGCGCCGCGTACCTGGGTGCTCAAGCCCGCCAGTTCCGGCCTTGAACGTGCCTTGGCGATGAAGTCCTTGGCAACGCCTTCCAGCACCCCGGCTCCACCCTCGCCCCGGTTCTGAAGCACGAATTCGAGCCCTCCGGTCGTCCCCAGGCCGGGAATGGACGGTGGGTTGAAGGCCATCACGGCTGCCTCGCGCACGCCCGCGAACGCCTGGGTCAACTCGCCCAGGACCACTTGTGCCTGAAGCGCTGGGCTCTTGCGTTCATCCCAGTCCTTGAGCGTGACGAAATAAGTGGCTGCATTCGACACAACCTGGCCATCCAGCAAGCTGAAGCCGGTGAAGGAGATCACATCGCGCACCGCAGGGTGCTTCATCGCGACGGCCTCGATGTCGTGCGTCACGGCACTGGTCCGATTCAGGCTGGCCCCGTCAGGCAGGAAGGCGGCGGCGATCAGGTAGCCCTGATCCTCTGCGGGCACAAAGCTGGTCGGCATGACCTTGAACAAACCAAAGGTCATCAGCCCCACGCCGCCATACAGTACCAGCCCCAGAACAACGCGCTTCATCAGGCGGCGGGTGCCGCTGGCATAGCGGTCGGTCAGGCGCTCGAAACGGTCGTTGAACCATCGGAAGAAGCCCTTCTTCTCCCCGTGGACAGGTTTGAGCAGCACCCCCGCGAGCGCCGGCGTAAGGGTCAGGGCGACAACGCCGGAAACCACCACCGCGATGGCGATCGTGACCGCGAACTGCTTGTACAACTGCCCCGTCATGCCGCCCATGAAGGCGACCGGCACGAACACCGCACACAGCACCAGCACGATGGCGATGACCGGACCGGTAACTTCGTCCATGGCACGCCGCGCCGCCTCCTTGGCGTCGAGCCCTTCCTCGTGCATGAGGCGCTCGACGTTCTCGACCACGACGATGGCGTCATCAACCACGATCCCGATAGCCAGCACCATGCCAAACAGCGTCAAGGTGTTGATGCTGTAGCCCAGCAGGTACATGCCGGCAAACGCGCCCAGCACCGATACGGGCACCGCGAGCAGCGGTATCAGCGTGGCGCGCCAGCTCTGGAGAAAGACGAACACCACCAGCAGCACCAGCACCAGGGCCTCGAAGAAAGTGTGCACCACCTCGTTGACGGACACCTCGACGAAGCGGGTGCTGTCGAAGGGTACCGAGTAGCCGATGCCGGAAGGGAACCGCCGTGACAGTTCGCTCAGCTTTGCGCGGATGTTCTGCGCAAGGTCCAAGGCATTGGCCTGCGGCGATTGGTAGACGGTGATCAGGGTGGTGGGCTTGCCGTTCAGCGCCCCCTGGAAGTCATAGTTCAGCGCTCCCAGTTCAATCCGGGCCACATCCTTCAGACGCACCCGCGCCTGGTTGGCCCCCGTGCGCAGGACGACTTCACCGAACTCGCTGGCCTGGGTGAGGCGGCCGCGCGTGGTGACCGGAATGGTCAATTCCACGGGCGTCTTGTTCGGCGGTGCACCGATCTGCCCGACGGCGACCTGGGCATTCTCCTCACGCACCGCGGCAACGATGTCGTCGCTGGTGATGCCCAACTGCGCCATACGGTCGGGCTTGAGCCACAGGCGCATCGCATAGTCGCGCGCGCCCATGATCTCGACTTTGCCGGCGCCAGGGACCCGCTTGAGTTCGTCCAGGATGTTGAGGCTGGCGTAGTTGCTGGTGTAGATGCTGTCGTAACGGCCGTCCGGGGACTGCACCGCGATCACCATCAGGATGTTGGAGGTGGACTTCTGCACCATCACCCCACCCTGGCGCACCACGCCTGGCAGTTGCGGCAGGGCCAAGTTGACCCGGTTCTGGATGTCGGTGGCAACCTTGTCGATATCGGTGCCAATCTCGAAACTGGCCGACAATGACATGGTGCCGGTGGCAGAATTGTTCGAGGTCATGTACGTCATGCCCTCGGCGCCGTTGATCTGCTGCTCCAGCGGCGCAGCCACGGCCGATGCGACAGTCTCCGCGCTGGCGCCAGCGTACACGGCCGAGACCCCAACCGAAGGGGGTGTGATCTGCGGATACTGGGCGATTGGCAGGTTCTTGATGGCCAGGACACCTGCCAAGGTAATCAGGATCGAAATCACCACCGCGAAGATGGGCCGGTCGATGAAAAAACGGGAAATCATCGGGGCGCTCTTCTTCTACTTTCCGGCAGCCGATGCGGCGTCGGCTTTGACCGGCACGGGCTCGGGCGATATTTTGAGCGCCGCCCCCGGCTGAACCTTGACGATACCCCCGACGACGATGCGTTCGCCGCCTTGCAGCCCCCCGGTGATGAACCATTCGTCGCCGTGCCAGTCGCCCACCTGCACCGGGCGGATCTCAGCCTTGTTCTCGGAAGTCACGACATAGACGAACTTGCCTGACTGCCCCTGCATGACCGCACGCTGCGGTACCAGGATGGCCCCAGGCCGCCAGGCCCCGTTCAGGCGCACGCGCACGAACTGCCCCGGCCGCACCGACAGGTCAGCATTGGGAAAGCTGGCCCGGACTGCATAGGTGCCCGTCTGGGGGTCCACCGATGGCGCGGCAAAATTGATCTGCCCCCGGCTGCCCAGTGTGCGCCCATCGGACAACTCCATCTGCACGTCGAAATCGAATTTGTCCGGGAAACGCAGACGCCCCTGCTTGGCCTCTTCACCCAGGCGCTGCCATTCGTTTTCGGAAATGCTGAAGTTGACCCATATCGGATCGATCTGGGCCACCGTGGTCAGCAGGCCGTTGGCCGCCGGATTGATGTAGCTCCCCTCGGCCAGGTTGGAGCGCGCAGCCAGCCCGGTCAGTGGCGAGGTGATGTACGCATAGGACTGGTTCATGCGCGCCTTGGCCAAGTCCGCCTGGCTGATGGCCAGGGCCGTGCCCGCGGACTCCGTGCTGGCAACGGCGTCCTCGACATCTTTTTTGCTCACGGCACTTTCCGTCAGCAACCGTTTCAGCCGTTCCTGAACACGGCGGGCATCCTGCAGCCGGCTTTCCCTTTCCTTGAGGGTCGCTGCAGCGCTTTCGGTCGCCACCTGCAAAGGAGCGGGGTCAATCTGGAACAGAGGATCGCCCTTGCGGACAACGACGCCCTCCCTGTAGAACCGCTTCAACAAATAGCCATCCACCCGGGCACGGATTTCCACCGAGCGCGAGCTTTCCGCGCGCCCCACGTATTGAAGGGTCAGCGGCACATCGCGGGGCGCAACCTGGATGACGGTCACATCGGTGGGAGGAGCGGCCGGTGGCTGCCCCTGGGGAGCGCATCCTGTCGCCAGCGCCGCGGCCAGGAGAACGATCAGCGCAGGTTTTTCGATGAAATGTTTGCAATGCCTCATTCTGCCCCTCTCTCTGCCGAAACGCCGGGAAATGAATACCTATGCGTCCGGCCCCATTTTGACTCGAATCACTTGCCGGAACTCCCCCCCCGTGGTGCCGGCTTCACCATCGGCAACTCTGCCCCTTTTTCTTCGGTGTTCAAAATCAGCGGCAACCCATTCTTGCCATTGCCCACCACCACCACCTTGGTATTGGGCGACTTGGCCAGTTCCAGCGTGGCCTCGATGCCCCGCCAGCGCAGGTAGGAGTCGGACATGCCGTTGCTGACGATTTCCTGGAAATTGCGGATGCCAACCGCTTCGATACGCTTGCGCTCCGCCTCCTTTTGCTCGCGCTGCACCCGGAACGTATATTCCTCCATTTCATGGTACATGGCGTTCTTGCGAACGATGGCCTCCTGCACGCCAGGGGGCAAGGTCATGCCCCGAATCAGAATGTCCTCGAAGTACAGCCACTGCGCCGCCCCTCCGCGCAGAGGAGAATGAAAATTCTCCTGCAGGTCATAGCGCACGGCTTCGAGAATCTGGTTCTGGATCTTCAGCCGCCGCTCGGTGTACACCTCGTCGGGCTGATAGACGGCAATGACGTCCCGCGTCCGTGCTCCAACCGTTGGCGCCAGCATATTTTCAGCGTAGTCCGGGCCGGCATATTTATGCAAATCCGGCGCCATCTCCGGCAAGATCCGGAAGCGCCACACCAAATTGAGCGTAATCTTGAGCCCGTCCGAAGACAAGACCTCCAAATCCCTGTCCACCTTCTGCAACCGTGCGTCGTAGACGTACAGAATGTTCCAAGGAAACGTCATCACATATCCCTCGGGATAGACTTTGTCAGTCACCGTGCCGCCCGAGAAGCGTTTCCAAAGCACCCCCACATGTCCTGCCGGAATCGTGTGGTAGATAAAGGGCAAGAGAAAAACCAGGGCCACCGCCGAAAAGAACACGAATGTGCACAGCTCAAAGCGGTAGGCTTTCAGAAACTGCCCACAACGGTCACTGCAACGTCCACACCAAGCCTGCAGACGCCGGAGTGGCGAAAGAGCGGGAGAAGGGGGAGCAACGCCTGCCTCATCCATTCGATTGAATCTCCGTTACGTCATGCAATTGACCGTCCTCCATGTGCAAGCGACGGTCAGCAATATGGAAGAACCGGTCATCATGGGTCACGGCGACGATGGTCTTACCTTGTGCCTTCAGCCGGGGCAGCAAGATATCGTAGAACTTGCGCCGGAACTGCGGATCCTGATCCGCCGCCCACTCATCCAGTACCACCAGCGGCTTGTTTTCGAGAATGGCGCCGACCAAGGCCAAGCGCTTCTTCTGTCCGGCCGACAAGTCAATAGTCGAGAAGGCACCATCCGTAATAGCGACCTTGTCGTCGATCTCCATCTCTCGCAGCCAGGCTCGCCAGTCTTCGCCATCTGGTAAATCAACACCGTACAGTTTGCGGAACAAATAAAAATCCGAAAAGACGGCGCAAAAGCGGTCTCGAAATGCCTGGGTGTCACCTGCGACGACGGGGATGCCATTGAGCAGCAATTCACCTGTCACAGGCCGGTAGAGCCCCGTGAGCAGTTTGACCAAGGTCGATTTACCCGAGCCATTTCCACCCGTGATGAACACGGTCTCGCCGGCCCGGATGGTGAGATTGATCGGCCCTACGTCAAAACGGGAGCCACCCGTCACGTGGGAGAAGAATATCTGGCGCATCTCCAACGTTCTCAGCACGGGCCCCGTCTGGAGCGAAGGGATAGGCGCAGGCTGCTGGCCGCCAGCGGCCTCGCGTGTGCTGGCCTCAAGCAGTTGCTCGAGGCGATGGAGGTTCTCCGCCGCCGCGTTGGCGACCGCCACCTGGGGCACAGTCGCTACAAGGCTGGAGATGGGGCCGATCAGAAAAATGACCGTCGCCATGGCCCCCATGACGGAGCCGGAGTATGCAGAACCAAACATCGGGGTCAAAAAGACCAGCGTTCCGAGCAGGAGCAGAAAGGCGACCTGGGCAAAAACGAAGTTGTCGTTGAGGGCCTGCTGAGCACCCGTGCGACACTCCGCCGTGTGGCGAGAGACCGCAACCACATCCGCCAATACAGCCGCTGCACGGCGGCTGGACAGTTTGACCTCCTTGAACCCCGTGAGCAACCCACTCACCAGGTCGTGCAGTTGCCCCTCTTCCAGCGATGCCTGCTGCAGCAATGCATTGACGCGCTGCATCTTGTTGAGGTAAATCCGGGCCGCGACCATCAGAAACAATGCCGAAAGCACCAGAGCCGTCATCGAAATCGTCGCCAGATAAGCGCAGGCGCAAATGATCAACACCCCTGCCTGGGCACCCAGCACCAAACCACTCGTGGTCTGGGAAATCGTCTGCGTGTCGGAATTGATGGCCGAGAATATCCGGCCGTGACCGATGTGTTCGACCTCCTGCAACTCGCACATCCGCAAGCGATTGATCAACCGCTCGCGGTAGCGGTGAACCAAGCGCTCGATCTCCGCCGATGTGGTGAGCAGCACGTAGCGCTGGGAAAAAAGGTAGCCCAGCAGGAACAGCAGGAATAGCGCAATCATCGAGAGCTGCGGCTGGCCATCCTTGATGTGATCGGCTGCCTCGTTGACCACCGCTAGCAAGGCGGCATTGCTGATGCCGGCCACAGCCACCATCATGCCCAGACGGCGCAACGATGTCTGGGTTTCGCCGAGAAGGAGATCGACAAGACGCACGGAAGAGTCAAAGATTAGGGATGGTCAATAATCACCCCTTCTCCGTCTCCAGTGTGGTGAAAATCAGCAGGTACAAGGTGATGAGAAAAGGCGTCAGCATGACGCTAAAGAGCAAACTGCGGAAAAATCCCAGCTTGGTCTTCCGCCCGAGCAGCGCCACCATCAAACAAAGAATCAAATAGGCAACGATGATGACGAGGGCCATGGCGGTTTTTCTTTCGGTATAACTGGGACTTGCACGGTCTCAATCTAGCGCTTCATGTGCAATGGAATCGTCCCGTATTCAATGACCCGGACATCCCGCTCGCAATCCTCTCCCGAGGCGTAAGTGCAGCGAACCACGGAAACCTGGCCCAGCAAGCCACGGCAGTTATTGACCGATAATTGATAGAAGTACTGCGTGTCCTGGTGCCCGATCTTGATGCTGTCGAACCGCGCCACCGCCGAACCCGCGTCCTGAGCAGCTTTGGTCTGAAAATCAATGCCGACAACAAGCTCCTCGATGGGCGCGTTGGATGAATTCACGATCCGGATCGAAGGCGAACAATAGGCGGAATCTCGATCACCGCCGCTCAATCCGAACACATAAGCCACCGGCACCGACACGAATACAGGCCCCCGCGCACGCTCGACACGGATCACCTGCTGCAGCGGTTGGACAACGCCACTACGCCCAATCAAGGCCTCCTTGATTTCCCCTGCCGCAACCTGAGCGCTCACGCCCCACGCCACAACTCCCACCAACAGCGAAACCACCCTGGCCGACAACGAGCGGCATATCACATCCGTTTGCATCGGCGTCCGGTTTCAAGCAATGGGACTCAAGCCGCCTGCGGCTGCTCGACTTTTGCCTTTTCGAATTCAGACAAGAAGTAGGCGCGGGTCTTTTGCGGGTCGAAATCCAGGAACGTGCCGCCGGATTCGAAATGGGAAATGAACACACGACCGATAGCATAGGTCGCGGCACCATAAGCGCCAGGCAGGGCTGCAATGCCAACCAGAGGGCCCACCACCGGAACAATCCTGACCAGCGAGCCCAGCCCGGCGCCGATGCCGGAGGAGACAACGCTCCCCAGCAGGCTGCTCACCACACCCTTGACGCTGTTCTCAACGAAGGAGACGCCGTACACATCGGACAGCTTGGACAGCATGCGCAACTGCACGGCAACCAGCGCCGCCATGTCAAGCAACGGAACCGGCAGCAAACCAACCCCCGCCGACCAGGGAACGTAGCTCTTGACAAGCGCCAGCGCCTGCTGCTCGCGATCAGCCACAGCGGGGACTGCCGTGGAAGCCGCGTTCACGAGTTCAGCGGCAGGGGTGGGATTATTCTGGGCCATGACATCCTCCATAGCGTGACCACCATGCTCTTCATGCGAAGAACGACAGCAGTTGCAAAAGGTTACGATTTGGATAAAGTTTACCGCGTCCAGTAACCCGTCGCCCCGATAAGAAGGCCGACAAGCCCAGCACCGCGCCGCGTATGGTAGCTTAGTCTGTCGATGGGCAACATGTTTTTTTCTCTGTATCGGCGCATCGCATGAATATGCGCACCTCGTTCGCCTTGCCGTTTTCGTCCAGCGTGCAGCAGCTCCGCGTCGGCGCAGTGCTTTGCATTGGTGCCGACCTGCGGCAGGACGGTGTGGATTGGATGCGTTTCGCACTCCCGCGAACCAGTGCCGAAGAGCAGGCCAGGGCAGCCAGGTTCTTGCATACCGCAGATGCGCTGCGCCATCTGCTGGGCCGCGCCCTGCTGCGAACCGTACTGGCGCGGGAACTTGGTGAACAGACACTGCCCGCATCGCTGCCCACCAATCCCTGGGGCAAGCCGCAGCTCCCGGGCAACGGGCTGGAATTTTCCATCAGCCATGCCGGTGATGCGGTCTGGGTGGCCATCACCCGCGGGATTGCGGTCGGCATCGACGTTGAAACTATTGCCGCGTGCGCGCAACCGCACGAACTGGCCTCGATGCTCCACCCGGATGAACGCAGCGCCATCCACAGCCAGCCACCCGAGGAAGCACGCCTGCACTTCCTGCGCTGCTGGACACGCAAGGAAGCCGTGACCAAGGCGCTGGGGAAAGGGCTGTCCTGCCCCCTGGACAGTTTCAGCGTTGCCACCGGCCCCAAGCCACGCGACTGGCTGCACCGATCTCCCACCACGCCGCCATCCGAATGGACATGCGTCGATCTGCCCGCCGAAGAGGGCTACCACCTGAGCCTGGCCGCGATGTCCCCCGGTCTGTCGTTTGACATCCTGCACGTGGATGATCGAACCGCAGCCTCTCTCTGTTAGCCTAGCGCCCCGATGGAACCCACTCCGACCGAACTCGAAAACGCGCTGCGCAAATCCTTCGCCGTCATCCAGCAGCTCAAGCTGGAACTGGCGCAAGCCCAGGCTCAGGCGCCCCACGAGCCGATCGCCATCGTCGCCATGGCCTGCCGCTTTCCCGGTGGCGCGAACAGTCCGGAAGCGTTCTGGCAGGCATTGCGCGAAGGCCGCGATTGCCGCACCGAGATTCCGCCCGACCGCTGGGACTGGCGGCGCTACTACAACCCCGATCCGGGCGTGCCCGGCACCCACTACGTGCGGCACGGCTATTTCGTGGACCGGATCGGCGACTTCGATCCGGAGTTCTTCGGCATTGCCGGCCGGGAAGCTGCCAGCCTCGACCCACAGCACCGCTTGCTGCTGGAAACCAGTTGGGAAGCGTTGGAACGGGCCGGTCTTTCGGCCGAAAGGTTGCGCGCCTCGCGTACTGGCGTGTTCGTCGGCATCGGGCAGAACGACTACGCACAGTTGCAGATGTACGGCCCGGCACCGGAGCGCATCACGCCCTACGACGGCACCGGCATCTCCTTTTGCTTCGCCGCCGCGCGGCTGTCCTATACCCTGGGTCTCAACGGCCCCAACCTCGCGGTGGATACCGCCTGTTCGTCCTCGCTGGTGGCCCTGCACCTGGCCTGCAACAGCCTGGCCCAGCGCGAATGCGACCAGGCACTGGTCGGCGGCTCGCACCTGATCGTTTCGCCCGAGGTCACCATCTACTTGTCGCGCCTCAAGGCACTGTCGCCCGACGGGCGCAGCAAGGCGTTTGCCGCCGACGCCGACGGCTACGGGCGCGGCGAGGGCTGCGGCATGCTGCTGGTCAAGCGCCTGGCCGATGCCCGCCGTGATGGAGACCCAGTGCTGGCCGTGGTTCGCGGCTCGGCAGTCAACCACGGCGGTGCCAGCAGCGGCCTTACCGTGCCCAGCGGCTTGGCGCAACAAACGCTGCTGCGCGACGCCCTGACGCAAGCGCGGCTCACACCCGCCGAGATCGGCTGGATCGAAGCCCACGGAACCGGCACCGCGCTGGGCGACCCGATCGAAGTCAACGCCCTAGGCGACATCTTCCGCGCCGAAGACCGCGCCGGCCATCCGCTGTACCTGAGCTCGGTCAAGACCAACATCGGTCACCTGGAGGCCGCCGCCGGCATCGCTGGGGTCATCAAGGCCGTGCTCGCCCTGCAGCATGGTGAGATACCGCCCCACCTGCACCTGGGCACCGCCAACCCGCAGATCGATTGGCAGCACCTCCCGTTTCGCATTCCCACCGCCCCGACACCCTGGGACGGCCCGCGTGCGGTCGGCATCAGCGCCTTCGGTCTGGGCGGCACCAACGCCCACGTCATCCTCTCCGCGCCGGACGCCGCCACTCCCCCTGCCAATAACAACCAGGCGACGGCCCCGCGCCCCTTGCTGCTGTCGGCACGTACGCCCGCCGCCCTGGCCGCCCAGCGGGATGCTTTTGCCGACCTGTTGGCGCGCAAGGATGCCCCACCCTATGCGGACATCGCGCAAACCGCCGCGCTGGGGCGCCGCCATTTCGAGTACCGGCTGGGAGTCGCCGCCAGCGATGCCAGTTCGGCCGCCGCCAAGCTCCGTCAAGCCCCCCTGCCACAGCAAGCCGCCGGCAGCGCGCGGGGAAACGGTGCCCCCCGGATCGCCTTCCTGTTCACCGGCCAGGGCTCGCAGTACTGCGGCATGGGCCACGCACTGTGGCAACAGGAGCCCACTTTCCGCGCCGCCGTCGAGCAATGCGCCGCCTTGATCGAGCAGGCCGCCGGCTGGTCGCCCCTGCCCTTCATCCGCGACGCTGGCGACGACCCACGCATCGACCAGACGGCCTATACCCAGCCGATCCTGTTCACCTTGCAGGTCGGCCTGGTCAGCCTGTGGCGCAGCTGGGGAATCGCCCCCGACATGGTCATCGGCCACAGCATCGGCGAATTCGCCGCCGCCTGGTGCGCAGGCATCCTCAGCCTGGAGGACGCCGCCCGGCTGGTGGTTGAACGCGGACGCCTCATGCAGCGCCTGCCGGCCGGTGGTGGCATGGCCGCGCTGCGGGTCGATGAGGCCACGGCGCACGGCATCATCGCCGCCCATCCACAACTGGCGCTGGCCGCCATCAACGGGCCCCGGGCCGTCACCATCGCCGGCCCGCTGCCGGTGCTGGAGCAATGCCTGTACCGGCTGGAACAGGAAGGCACCCTCTTCCAACGCCTGCCGGTTTCGCATGCCTTCCATTCCGGTTTGATGGAGCCGATGCTGCCCGACTTCGCCCACGCCCTGTCCGGCGTCCGCTTCGCACGGCCTGGGGTGGAGTTCATCGCCACGGGCGCCGATACGCCGGTGGGCAGCGCGACTTACTGGCGCGACCAGATCCGCAACCCCGTGCGCTTCTCGGCAGCCGTGGCACGCCTGGCCACGGCCGGGGCCCAGGTTGTGATCGAAATCGGCCCCGCCGCGCCCTTACTCGCGCTGGCCCGGCAATCGGTCGCGCTGCCGGATGCGCTCTGGCTGCCCAGCCTGGAACGCCACAACCCCGAGGCCCTGGCCGGCAGCCTGGCCAAGCTCTACGCCGAAGGCGTGGACCTGCACTGGCAGGAAGTCTTCGCCGGCCCACGGCGCCCGGCCCTGCTGCCCACCTATCCTTTCCAGCGTCGGCGCTGCTGGGTCGATCCCGCCCCCACTACCAGCAATTCAGTAACGGCAGCGAGCCCGGCTCCAAACCAGCACCCCTTGCTGGGCACTGCCATCCCCTCGCCGCTCGCAGTGCACCAATACGGCGCCGTGGTTTCCAGCCGGCAACCAGCCTTTCTGGCCGAGCATCGCGTGCGGGGCCAGGCCCTGTACCCCGCCGCCGCTTTCGTAGAGATGGCCCTGGCCGCCGCCGCGCGCCAGTTCGGCCAGACCCGGCTGCGGCTGCGGGAGGTCGAATTCCTGCGCCCGCTGCCCCTGCCCGACGGCCAGCCGCGCCGGCTGCAACTGGTGCTGACACCGCAGGACGGGGACTGCGCCATCGCCATCCACTCCAGCGACCCGCAGGGGGACGGCGTAGCATGGCAGTTGCACATGCGCTGCCGCGCCCAGCCCCTGCCGACGGACGCCGCTTTCGATCCGCTCCCGCAAGGCCAGCACCTGTCCAACCTGCCCGGCGGTGCGTTCTACGAAGCCTCGCGGCAGCGGGGCATCGACTACGGACCGGCCTTCCAGACCCTGCACAGCCTGGACAGCCATGCGGGCGACAGCGGCAGCGCCGCCTACGCGTTGTCGACGCAGCAGGCCGATCCCCGCTACCTGCTGCCGCCCGTGCTGCTGGACACCGGCCTGCAAGCCCTGGCCGCCGCCCGGCCCGATCTGGGCCAGCGCACCTACGTCCCCGCTGCCATCGCCCGGCTCGACTTCACACCCGGTGCCGCCCCGCAAGGGCGGGTGCGCACCTGCATCGACCAGGATGCCCCCCGCGGCACCCTGTGCAGCCTGCAACTGCACGGCGCCGACGGCCAGCCCTGCGTGGCGGCCATCGGCATCGACATGCGGCCCATGGACGACACGCCCGCGCCGGTCTGGCTCCCCCGCTGGCTACCCGCCACGGCGGAGGAGCGCCAGCCCACCGGCCGCTGGCTGCTGCTGGGCGACGACCTGCCAACCGCCGAAGCCCTGGGCGCGCGCCTGCGCGCCGCCGGCTGCACGGTCGAGATCGGCTCCGCCACCGCTCCCTTGCAGACGCAAGGCGCCAATGCGGTCTGCTGCCTGTCTTTGCATCCCGACGATCCAGCAGCCCCGGCGAGTCGCGAACTGGCGCTGATCCAGCAACTCGGCGCCCTGCCGGAGCCCGAACAGCCCGCGCTGCTGTTTGCCACCCGTGGCGCGCAGGCCGTGGAAACCGGCGAGCAGCCCGACGCCGGGCGCGGTGCCCTCTGGGGGCTGGCGCGGGTGGCCCGCAACGAATACCCAGCGCTGCACTGCCGCTGCGTCGATCTGGACCCGGTGGCCGATCTTGAGGAAACCGCCACCGCCCTGTTCGCCGAATGCGCCCAGCAAGTCGGCGGCACCGAAGACCAAACGGCGTGGCGCCAGCGCAGCCGCGTCGCGCTGCGCCTGCAAACCGCCGACCCGCAACCCTCCACCACCAACCGCCCGGTGCCGGGCCGGTTGATCTGCCAGCGCATCGGCGACCTGGACAGCCTGGACTTCGCCCCCTGGCAGCCGCCCTCTCCCGGCCCTGGAGAGGTGCAAGTCCGCGTGCGCGCCGCCAGCCTCAACTTCAAGGACGTGCTGCACGCCCTGGGCGCGCTGGCCCTGCCCGAGCACGGAGCCTTCGGCTTCGACGCCGCTGGCGTTGTCGAGGCCCTGGGGCCCGGCGCTGATGGCCGCTTCGCCGTCGGCGACCGGGTGATGCTGAGCCTGACGCCCGGCGCCCTGGGCGACGTGGTCAACGCCCGCGGCGACTTCGTCTGCCCGCTGCCGGACGGCCTGGACTTCGCCAGTGGCGCGGCGCTGCCGCTGGCCTATCTGACGGCCTGGCACGCGCTGGTCACGGTGGCAAAACTGCAAGCTGGCGAGCACGTGCTGATCCATGCGGCGGCCGGCGGCGTCGGTCAGGCGGCCGTGGCCGTCGCCCGCCTGCTGGGCGCCCACGTGCACGCGACCGCGAGCCCGGCCAAGCACGGGCATCTGCGGCAGGCCGGGCTCGACCACCGCTACAACTCGCGCGACACTGCATTCCGCGAACAGGTGCGGGCCGCCACCGGCGGCGCGGGCGTGGACGTGGTGCTCAACTGCCTGAACGGCGACGCCATCGCCGCCAGCTTCGACGGCCTGAAGCATGGTGGGCGGTTTGTCGAAATCGGCAAAGCCGGTATATGGGACACCCGCCAGGCGCAGGCCTACCGGGCCGACGTGGCCTATGTCCCCTTCGACCTGGCCGACGTAGCGGCCGCCGACCCGGCCCGCATCCGCGACATGTTCGCGCTGCTGGCAGGGCACTTGGCCAAAGGCCGCCTGCCGCCGCTGCCCGTGCGCTGCTTTGCCGTCGGCGAGGTGGGCGCGGCCTTCCGCCTGATGTCCCGCAGCCGCCATATCGGCAAGGCGGTGGTCGGCTTCCCGCCAGCCGCCAGCTTCGACGGCGTGCAGGTCATCAGCGGCGGCTTCGGCGCCCTGGGCCGGCTGCTGAGCCAGGCCCTGGCCGCGCGGGGCGCAACGCAACTGGCCCTGCTGGTGCGCAAATCGCCCGACGCCGAACAGCAGGCGTTCCTCGACACCCTGGGCAACCCACTTCGCGTGGCCCCCTACCCGGTCGATCTGGCCGATGCCGCCGCCACGCGGGCCGTGCTGGAGCGCATCACCCAGGACTTCGGTGCCCCGGTGCGGGCGATCTACCATGCCGCCGGAGTGCTGTCCGACCACCCGCTGGCGCAGGAGAGCCCGGCCAACTTCGCCGCCGTCGCCGCACCCAAGCTGCTGGGCGCGTGGCACCTGCACCTGGCCGCGCGCGGGCTCGACCTGCAACGCTTCGTGCTGTTCTCCTCTGCCGCCGCACTGATCGGCACGCCGGGGCAGGGCAGCTACGCCACCGCCAATGCCGGTCTGGACGCGCTGGCTGCCGCCCGCCGTGGGGCCGGACTGCCGGCCCTGTCGGTCAACTGGGGGCCCTGGGGTGGCACCGGCATGGCCGCCCGGCTGGCCGAAACGGGCCGGCAGCGCATGGCCGCCGCAGGCATTGCGCCGCTGCGCGCAGAAGCGGCGTTCGACGCCCTGTTCCGGCTCGACGCCGAACCCGCCGCCCAGGCCCTGGTGATGGACGTGGACTGGCGCACCTTCCTCACGCGCTTTCCGGGCGCGGAGGGCGCGTCCCTGTACCGCGACCTGCGGCCCGCCGCCGCAACCGCAGCGCCCACGGCCGCCGACGGCAGCGCGCCCGGCGCGCTGGTCGCCCACATCGCCGGGCAGCCCGCCGAGCGGCGGCGCGGCGAGCTGTTCCGCCAGTTGCAGCGCCGCGTCGCCACCATCCTCGGGCGTCCGAGTCCAGACGACATCGCGCCCACCCAGGGCTTCTTCGCGCTGGGCATGGACTCGCTCACCTCGATGGAACTGCGCACCGGCCTGCAACGGGACCTGGGCATTCCGCTGCCCGCCACGCTGACCTTCGACTACGGCAGCATCGAGGCCCTGGCCGACCACCTGCTCGGGCAGGTGGCCGCCTGGCGCACCCCGGAGCCGTCGCCCCCCACCCCGGCAGACGAAGCGCTTTCCGACTTGTCGGAAGACGAACTGGCCGCCATGCTCGCGCGCGAACTGGAAAACTGAACACCATGACCGACGACGCCGCGCGCCCCGCCCCCCCCGACACCAAGGCGCTGATGGCGCGCGCCCTGGTCGAGGTGCGCGAGAGCAAGGCCCGCATCCGCGAACTGGAGGCCGCCGCCCGCGCGCCCATCGCCATCGTCGGCATGGACTGCCGCTTTCCCGGCAGGGCGGATTCGCCGCAGGCCTTCTGGGATCTGCTGGCCCGTGGCGGCGATGGCATCGTCCCCGTGCCGCCCGACCGCTGGGACGCCGACGCCTACTACGACCCCGACCCGGACACACCGGGCCGCATCGCCAGCCGCCACGGCGGCTTCATCGCGGGCATCGACCGCTTCGACGCCGCGTTCTTCGGCATCTCGCCGCGCGAGGCCGAGAGCATGGACCCGCAGCACCGGCTGCTGCTCGAAACCGCCTGGCGCGCGCTGGAACACGCCAACCAGCGCCCCGCCGCGCTGCGCGGCTCGGACACCGGCGTGTTCATCGGCATCTGCACCTACGACTACGCGATCCGCCATCTGGCAAACCCGGATTCGCCCGAGAGCCAGCCCTCGGCCTACTTCGGCACCGGCAACGCGCTGAGCGCCGCCGCCGGGCGCGTCTCCTACGTGTTCGGCTTCAACGGGCCGTCGATGGCGATCGACACCGCCTGCTCCTCGTCGCTGGTCGCCATCCACCAGGCCGTCCAGGCGCTGCGCCGGGGCGAATGCGGCGTCGCCCTGGCGGGCGGAGTCAATCTGATCGTCGCCCCACAGACCAGCATCGGCTTCTCACGCGCCCACATGCTGGCGCCCGACGGGCGCTGCAAGGCGTTCGCCGACGGCGCCAACGGCTATTCGCGCGGCGAGGGCTGCGCCCTGGTGGTGCTCAAACGGCTCGACCACGCGCAACGCGACGGCGACCCCATCCTGGCCGTGATCCGGGGCTCGGCGGTGAACCAGGACGGCGCCAGCAGCGGGCTCACCGTCCCCAACGGCCCGGCCCAGCAGGCCGTCATCCGCCGCGCCCTGGCCGATGCCAGCGTCGACGCCGCCAGCATCGGCTACGTCGAGGCGCACGGCACCGGCACCGCGCTGGGCGACCCCATCGAAGCCGCCAGCCTGGCCGCCGTCTATGGCGCCAGTCGGCCCGCGCCGCTGAAGCTGGGCTCGGTGAAAACCAACATCGGCCACCTGGAAGGCGCCGCTGGCGTGGCCGGGCTCATCAAGACCGTGCTGGCGCTGCGCCAGGGGCGCATTCCGGCCAGCCTGCATGCGCAGCGGCCCAGCGGCAAGATCGACTGGTCGGCGCTGCAGCTGGTCGGCGCCCTCACCGAGTGGCCCGGCACCGAGACGCAGCCGCGCCGGGCCGCCGTCAGTGCCTTCGGCTTCACCGGCACCAACGCCCACGTGGTGCTGGAAGCCGCACCAACGCCGGGCGACATGCCGCCGCAAGACCTGCCCGCCCCCACACTGCTGCCCTTGTCCGCCAAGGAGCCGCAAGCCCTGCAAGCGCTGGTGGCCGCCGTCGCCGAATCCCTGGCCGCGCAGCCCCACGTGCCGCTGCACAGCCATGCCGCGATTGCCGCCCTGGGCCGCCAGCACTTCGCCTGCCGCCGGGCCGTGGTGGCCTCGACGGCTGGCGAAGCCGCCGCGCTGCTGTGCGCCATCGACGTGCCGGGCACGGCGCAGGACGGCAAGCTGCACACCCTGGCCCGCCTGTACGAAAGCGGCACCGACCCGGACTGGGCAACGCTGTTCGACCCCGCCCACCTGGCCCGCCAGCGCCTGCCCGGCTATCCGTTCCACGGCCCGCGCCACTGGCTGGACGAAAAACCGGCCCGTACGCACTCCGCTCCACAAGCGGCCCCGCCCGGTAGCCTCCCCTTGCTCGGCGCGCGCCAGCAACTGCCCGACGACGCGGGCCTGCGCTTCGCCAGCGCGTTAAGCGCCGATGCGCCCGGCTACCTGGGCGACCACCGCGTTGGCGGCCAAGTGGTCGTCCCAGCCGCCGCCCTGCTGGAAATCTGCCTCGCCGCAGGCCGCGAGGCCCTGGCCGCCGAGCGCCTGGTGATCGAGGACTTCGCCATTCACCAGCCGCTGCGCCTGGACGGCGCCCACGCGGTGCAAACGGTGCTGGCCGCCGCGCCGCAAGGCGGCTTCAGCGTGCGGATCTATGCGGCCGCCGATCCCTGGAGCCTGATCGTTCAGGCCCATGTGCGGGCTGCCCGCGACGAGGACGCCGTTGCGCCCACTCCGGAGCCCGCAGGAGACTGGCACGCCCTGCCAGCCAGCGCCTTCTACGACGCCTGCCGCGAGCGCGGCCTGGGCTATGGCCCGCGCTTTCAGACCCTGCGCCGCCTGCAACGCCAGGGCGGACCGCTGCCCGCCGCCATCCGCGCCGAAGTCTCCCTGGAGGACGGCACGGATGACACCACCCACCGCCTGCACCCCGCCCTGTTCGACGGCTGCCTGCAAGCCGCAGGCAACGGCTATCCGCAGCCCGGCACGGGCGAGGTGTTCATCCCCGTGGCGCTGCGCCGCCTGGTGCTGCTGGCGCCATCGCCGCAGCATCTGCACTGCCTGGCCGAACCCAGGCAGACACCAGACGGGCAGATCGACGTGCGCCTGCGCCTGGACGACGGCCAGGGCCGCGCCATCGCCCTGGCCGAAGGCGTGCAACTACGCAAGGTGGCAGCCAGCGCGCTGGCGCAGGACACCCCCCGCCCCGGCTTGCAGCAGTTGCAAGCCCTCTGGGCACCCGTGCCGCCCGCGCCCGCAACATCTGCCGAGGCCGACGAGCACGTGTTGCTGCTCCACCCCGGCGCACCCGCCCATGCGGCGCTAGCGGACGCTCTGCGGCACATGGGCGCACGGGTGACGACGGCGGGCGACATGTCAACTGCCGAAGGCATCACCCGAATCGTCCTGTGCTGCCCGCCGCTGGACGGCCCGCACGCCCTGGCCCCGTTCCTGGCTGAGCACCTGCTGCCGCTCGCCCGCAGCGCCGAACGCCTGTCGGGCCTGCGCCGCGTGCTGCTGCTGACCCCCGAAGCCCTGCCGGTGGGCGCCCCCCCGCGCCACCCCGCGCTGGCAGCAGCCTGGGGCTTCGCGCGCTCCTGGCAGGCCGAGCAGCCCGGCCTGCCGCTGGCCTGCGCCGACACCGACCTGGACACAGCCAGCCTGGCAGCAGTCGCCGCCGACCTGCTGCACGGCACGGGCGAAGAACGCGCGTATCGCCACGGCCAGCGCCACGCCCGCAGCCTGCAAGCCGCCATGCTGCCCGACGGCCCGCCCCCCGTGCAGGCCGACCGCAGCTACCTTATCACCGGCGGCCAGGGCGACATCGGGCGCCAACTGGCCCGCTGGCTGGTGGCCCACGGCGCGCGCCATCTGGCCGTGCTGAGCCGCCGCCCACCCGAGGCCGACCCGTTCTGGGCCGATCTGGCCGCCACGGCGCGCATCGTCTTCATCGCCGCCGACGTGGCTGACGCAGGCCAGGTCGATGCCGCCTTCGCCCGCATCGCCGCCGAACTGCCGCCGCTGGCCGCGATCTTCCACACCGCTGGCCTGCGCCAGGACGCCACGCTCGACACCCTGGACCGCGACCGGCTCGACGCCGTGCTGCGGCCCAAGACCCTGGGCGCCTGGAACCTGTTCCAGCGCGCCCGCACCCTGAATACGCCGCCACCGGCCCTGCTCTGCATCTCGTCCATCGCCGCCAGCTTCGGCAGCCCGGGCCAGGCCCACTACGCCGCCGCCAACGCCTGGCTGGACGCCTTCGCGCCCTGGGCGCGCGCGCAGGGCGTGCCCGCGCTGAGCCTGGCCTTCGGCCCCTGGGACGACACCGGCCTGGTGCGCCAGCTCACGCCGCGCCAGCGCGACGACCTGCTGCGGCGCGGCCTGGCCTTCCAGTCGGCGGAGGATTCGCTGAACGCCCTGGGCCGCCTGTGGCGAGCTGGCGGCGCGGACCTGCTCGTCTATGCCGGGCCCGCGCCCACCGCGCACCGCGAGCCGCCCCGCCCTGCGGCGGCAGACCGCACGGGCAGCGACGGCAACAGCGTGCTGAACGCCGTCGCTGGCATCCTGCGCCTGCCGCCGCAGCAGATCGACCTGGACGCCCCGCTGGTCTCGCTGGGGCTCGATTCGCTGATGGCGCTGGAGCTGCGCAACTGGTGCAAGCGCACGCACCAGGCCGACATTCCCGCCGTCGATCTGCTGCGCGACGCCAGCGTGCGCCTGCTCGCCGAGCGGCTGGCGCCCAGCAATACGCCGGAGAAAACTCCTGATTTGATAGCTTCTAGCGCTTACCAGACAGGCGCTAGAGGCCCATTTGACTCAAATTCCAATTCACTGCCCCCGCAGGCCCACGACGCGCCCCTGCCCCTCAGCCCCGGCCAGGCCGCCCTGTGGTACCTGCACCGCATGGCGCCCGCTGCCGCCGCCTACCACATCGCCCTGGCGCTGCGCGTGCGCTCGGCCATCGACGCACAGGCCCTGGCCGCCAGCCTGGACGCGCTGGCCCAGCGCCACGACATGCTGCGCAGCGTGTACGAGGAAGGCGAGCACGGCCCGCGCCGGCGCGTCACCCCCGCCGCCCCAAGCCTGGCCCGCCACGACGCCCACGGGCTCGACGACGCGGCCCTGCTGGCGCAGGTGCGGGCCGACTACCGCCAGCCGTTCGACCTGGCCCACGGCCCGGTGCTGCGGCTGTCGCTGCACAGCCGCGCCGACGACGACCACGTGCTGCTGTTCGCCCTGCACCACATCGCCGCCGACGCCTGGTCGCTGTGGCGCCTGCTGGAAGAACTGCGCGTGCTCTACGCCGCCGCCCGCGCGGGTCAGGCGCCCGACCTGCCCGCGCCGGACTACGCTTTCTCCGACCGCGTGCGCGATGAGGTCGCGTACCTGTCCAGCCCCCGGGCCGCCGCCGACCGCGCCTACTGGCTGCACGAACTGGCGGGCGAACTGCCGCTGCTGCAACTGCCCACCGACCACCCCCGGCCCCGCATCCAGAGCCTCGACGGCGCCTCCGTGCCCTTCAGCCTGAGCCAGGACGAAACCGCCGCCCTGACCGCTCTGGCACGACAGGAAAACACCACCCTCTACGCCGTGCTGCTGGCCGCCTACCACAGCCTGCTGCACCGCTATAGCGGGCAGGACGACATCCTGGTCGGCTGCCCCAGCGCGGGCCGCGACCGGCCCGAGGCGGCGGCCACCGTCGGCTACTTCGTCAACCCCGTGGTGCTGCGGGCGCGCTTCACGCCCGGCCTGGGTTTCCGCGCCCTGCTGCGGCAGTTGCGCCAGCGCCTGTTGGACGGCATGGCGCACCAGGACTACCCCTTTCCGCTGCTGGCCGAGGCCCTGCGCACACCGCGCGCCGAGGGCTGGCCGCCGGTGTTCCAGGCCGCCTTCGTCATGCAGCAGTTGCAGCCCGCGGGCGACTTCGCGCGCCTGCTGGTGCCGTCCAGCCCGCCCGCGCAGATGGACTGGGGCGGCCTGCGGCTGGAGTTCTTCGGCCTGCCGCAGCAGGAAGGCCAGTTCGACCTGACCCTGGAGATGGTGCAGGCCGACGGCGCCGCCCATGGCCTGTTCAAGTACGACAGCGCCCTGTGGCACCACGCCACGATGGAGCGGCTGGCCGGGCACTTCCGCGCCCTGCTGCGCGCCATCGCCGGGATAGCCGCCGACGCCGACCAGCCCGTGGACCGGCTCGACCTGCTGCCCCCGGCGGAGCGCCACACCCTGCTGCACGGCTGGAACGCCACCCGCCGCCCCTACGACCTGGAGCAGCCGCTGCACCGCTGGATCGAGGCCCAGGCGCAGCGCACGCCCGCCGCCGTCGCCGCCGAATGCGAAGGCCGCAGCCTGCGCTACGCCGAGCTGAACGCCGCCGCCAACCGGCTGGCGCACCGCCTGCGCGCGGCGGGCGCCGGGGCCGACGACCTGGTGGGCCTGTGCGCCGAGCGCAGCCTGGAAATGCTGGTCGGCCTGCTCGGCATCCTGAAAGCCGGGGCCGCCTACGTGCCGCTCGACCCCGACCTGCCGCCCGAACGGCTGCGACTCATGCTCGACGACGCCGCGCCCAAGGTCGTGCTGGCCGCGCCCGGCGCGCTGCCCGGCGAAGCGGGCGCAACGGCCTGGCCCCTGGCGGACGCCTGCGCCCCCGGCCCCGACCCCGGCAACCCGCCCTGGCCGGTCGCGCCGCAGTCGCTGGCCTACACCATCTACACCTCGGGCTCCACCGGCAGCCCCAAGGGTGCGATGAACACGCACCGGGGCATCGTCAACCGGCTGCTGTGGATGCAGGAAGCCTTCGCCCTGCAACCCGGCGAGAGCGTGCTGCAAAAGACGCCGTTCGGCTTCGACGTTTCGGTGTGGGAATTCTTCTGGCCGCTGATGACCGGCGCCCGGCTGGTGTTCGCCCGCCCCGGCGGGCACCGCGATGCCGCCTACCTGGCCGAGCTGATCCAGGTCCAGGGCATCAGCACCGTCCACTTCGTGCCGCCCATGCTGCAAGCCTTCCTGGAAGCGCCGCAGGCGGCTAGCTGCCATGCACTGCGGCGCGTGGTCTGCAGCGGGCAGGAACTGCCCGCCACGCTGCAACGGCAGTTCTTCCGCACGCTGCCGGGCTGCGAGCTGCACAACCTCTACGGCCCCACCGAGGCGGCAGTGGACGTGAGCTGGCACCGCTGCCGCGCCGACGACGCGCGCGCCTTCGTGCCCATCGGCCAACCCATCGCCAACACCACGCTCTACATCCTGGACCGCCTGGGCCAGCCCGTGCCCATCGGCCTGCCGGGCGAGCTGCACATCGGCGGCGTGCAGGTGGCGCGCGGCTACCTGAACCGCGCGGCCCTGAGCGCCGAACGCTTCGTGCCCGACCCCTTCGGCCCGGACGGCGGCCAGCTCTACCGCACCGGCGACCTGGCGCGCTTCGACGGCGAGGGCAGCATCCAGTTCCTGGGACGCAACGACTTCCAGGTCAAGATCCGCGGCCTGCGCGTGGAACTGGGCGAGATCGAGCACGCGCTCGCCACCCAGCCCGGCGTGCGCGAAGCCGTGGTGCTGCTGCGCGAAGACCGCCCGGGCGTGCAACGGCTGGTGGCCTACTGCACAGGCGCCGCCGAGGCCGAGGCCCTGCGTACCAGTCTGTTGCAGGCGCTGCCCGCCCACTGCATACCCGACGACTTCATCTTTCTTGCCGCACTGCCGCTCAATACCAGCGGCAAGGTGGATCGCCAGGCGCTGCCCGCGCCCGACGCGGCAGCGCCAAGCGCCAGCCCCCGGGCCGCACTCGGCGGCAGCGAAGCCGCGCTCGCCGCCATCTGGAAGGAACTGCTGAACCTGCCGGACGGACACGCACCCGGCGCCGACGACAACTTCTTCCGCCTGGGCGGTGACTCGATCAAGGCCACCCGCCTAGTGTTCCGCGCTGCGCGCCAGGGCTTTACGTTCGGCGTGCGCGAGGTGCTGGAGCAACCCACGCTGGCCGCCCTGGCCGCGTACCGCAACGCCCCGGATGCCCCTGCGGCAAACGCCCCCGCAGACGACGACGACAGCAGCCCGCCGCCGCTGCTGCCCATGCAGTCCTGGTTCTTCACCGACGGGGCCGCGCCGCCGCGCCGCTTCAACCAAGCGGTGCTGCTGCACACGGCACAGCCGCTCGACACCAGCGCCCTGCAAGCGGCGCTGGACGATCTGGTAGAGCGCCACGCGGCGCTGCGGCTGCGCTTCCCGCATGGCGCTGCGCCGCAACCCGTGGCGCCCGGCGCATCGCCGTGGCGCCTGCGGCAGGGAGCGCCCAGCGCCGACATCGATCCGGAACACGGCCCCCTGGCCACGGCCTGGCTCATTGACTCGCAGCAGCCCGCCCTGCTGCTGCTGGCCCACCATCTGGCCGTGGACGGAGTTTCCTGGCGCATCCTGCTGGCCGACCTGGAAGCCGCCTACCGCGCCCGCCGGGCAGGCCAGGCCCCGGCCTTCACCGCCGCCGCGCCCGCCTGCGGCGCCTGGGCCCATGCCCTGGCGCGCTTCGCCGCCAGCGCGCAGGCCGAATCCGAGGCGCTGCACTGGCTTTGCGAAGACTGGGCCGCAGCCCGCCCGGTGCTGCCCGCGCCGGGCACCGGCCCAGCGCATGCCGACGGCCCGGCCTGCGGCGAACTGGCGCTGGAGCTGCCCGCCGCCAGCACCGCGCACCTGCCCGCCCATACGCTGGAGGCGCTGCTGCTCGCCACGCTGGCCGACGCGCTGGCGGGCGAATCGCGCACGCCCCTGCGCCTGGACATGGAAGGCCACGGGCGGCACCCGGTGGACGGCATCGACGGCAGCGCGGTCGTCGGCTGGTGCACCGCCCTGTTCCCCGCCCTGTTGGTGCGCGACGGCTCGACCCTGGCTGCGCGCGCGGCGGCCATCGCCCGCCAGATCGCTGCCATCCCCGCCGGGGGCCGCGCCTTCGGCCTGTGCCGCACGCATTCGCCCAAGGCCGCGCTGCGCCAGGCACTGGCGCGCATTCCCCAGGCCGACCTGCTGTTCAACTACCTGGGCGACCTGGACCGGGCGCTGCCGCCGGGCAGCCTGTTCACGCTCGCCCCCCTCGACCCGATCCCCCCCGGGCTGCTGCGCGACGCGGACGCGCCGCCGCGCTACCCGCTGGAGGTCAACGCCTTCCAGCAGGGCGGCCAGTTGCGGCTGTCGCTGCGCTACGACCGCCGCCGCCTGCACGCGGACTGGGTGGGCCAGGTGGCGCAGCGCTGGCAAGCCCTGCTCGGCGCCGAACTGTCGGGCGCCTTCGCCCTCACCCCCATGCAGCAGGGCATGCTGTTCCACAGCCTGTTGCAGCCCGCCTCGGGCCTGTACCTCACCCAGGTGTCGGTGGATCTGCACGGCCCGGTGGACACCGGCGCGCTGCACGCCGCCTGGAACGCCGTGCTGCAACGCCACCCGGTGCTGCGCCATGCCTTCGCCTGGCGCGGGCTGGACGCGCCCCGGCAAATGCCGCAGGCGCACTGCGAACTGCCGTGGCAGGTGCACGACTGGCGCGCGGTAGCGCCAGACCAGCAGGCCGGGGCGCTGGCCGAGTTCCTGGCCGCCGACCGCCAGCGCGGGTTCGACCTGGCCGCCGCGCCGCTGCTGCGCGTGCAGTTGCTGCAAGGCGACGCCGCGCACACCATGGTCTGGAGCCACCACCACCTGCTGCTGGACGGGCGCTCCATGTTCCTGGTGCTGGCCGAGGTGCTGGAGATCTACCGCGCCCGCCTGGCGGGCCGCGCACCGCTGCTGGCCGAGGCGGGCGACTTCCGCACCTTCGTCTCCAGCCTCGCCGATGCCGACTCCGCCACTGCCCGTACCTACTGGCAAAGCCAACTGGCCGGGGTGGACGCCGCCACGCCGCTGCCCTTCCTGCGCCGGGCCGACGAGCAGGCAGAAGGTGCCGACCACGACCGCCACGACCGCCACGACTGCCTGCTGCCGCAGGACGCGAGCGAGCGCCTGCGCGCCCTGGCCCGCCACCACGGCGTGAGCCTGAACCTGCTGCTGCAAGCCCTGCTGGGCCTGCTGCTGCACCGCCTGAGCGGCAGCGCGCGGGTGGTCTTCGGCGCCACGGTCTCCGCCGCGTTGCCGGAGGGCAAGGCCGAGGCCGGCCTGTTCATCAACACCCTCCCCATTGCCATGGCGCCGCCCGCCGGTGGCGAACTGGGCGGCTGGCTGCGCGCGCTGCGGCAGGCCCAGGCCGAGCGCGCACCGTTCGAGCAGACCGCGCTGGTGGACATCCAGGCGTGCTCGGGCGTGCCCGCCGGGCAGCCGCTTTTCGACCTGCTGTTCCTGTTCGAGAACTACGCCATCGATGATCGCCTGCGCCAGCCCGTGGACGGCCTGCGCCTGGGCGCGCCGCAGGTACTGGAGCGCAGCCATTTCCCGCTGACACTGAGCGTGCTGCCGGGCGAGCGCATCGCCCTGCAACTGGCGTACGACCCGGCCCGCTACCCGCCGGACGCCGCCCGCCTGCTGCTGCGCCACTACCAGCACCTGCTGGCCCTGGCCGCCGACGCCCCGCCGCAGGCGCCGCTGCCGCTGGACCGACTGGACCCGCTGGACGCCGAACTGCGCCACACCGTGCTGGAACGCTGGAACGCCACCGCGCTCGCCATGCCGAGCGGCTGGCGTGCCCATCTGGCCTTCCTGGCCCAGGCCGAGGCCCGGCCCGGCGCCATCGCCATCCGCTGGCATGGCGAAAGCTGGAGCTACGGCCAGCTCGCCAGCCAGGCCCGGCAGGTCGCCGGCGTGCTGCAAGGCCGCAACATCGGCGCGGGCAACCTGGTGGGCCTGTGCGTCGAACGCGGCCCGCGCATGCTGGCCGGGCTATTCGGCATCCTGCTGGCCGGTGCCGCCTACGTGCCGCTGGACCCCGGCTTTCCAGCGGAGCGCCTGGCCTACATGCTGGACGACGTACAGGCCCGGCTGTGCCTGTCCGAATCCGGTGTGGATGCCGCCCTGCGCCAGCGGCTGGCGGCCACGGCGCCAATGCTGCTGCTCGACGCACTGCCGGACGATGCGGCGCCTTCGCGGGCCGAGCCCCCCGTGCCCGACGCGCAGGCGCCGATGTACGTGATCTACACCTCGGGCTCCACGGGCCGACCCAAGGGCGTGGTGCTGCCGCACGGGGCGGTGGCCAACTTCCTCGCCAGCATGGCCCGCAGCCCCGGCCTGGACGCCAGCGACCGCCTGCTGGCGGTGACCACGCTGTCGTTCGACATCGCCGTGCTCGAACTGCTGCTGCCCCTCGGCCTGGGCGCCTGCGTGGTGCTGGCCGACCGGGCGGAGGCCGTCGATCCGCGCCGATTGATGCGGCTGCTGGACGATGAAGCCATCAGCGCCATGCAGGCCACCCCTGCCACGTGGCGCATGCTGCTGGCCGCAGGCTGGCAAGGCCGCCCCGGGCTGAAGGCGCTGTGCGGCGGCGAGGCCCTGCCCGCCGACCTGGGCCAGGCCCTGCTGCGTGGCTGCGCCGAAGTCTGGAACATGTACGGCCCCACCGAAACCACGGTCTGGAGCGCGGTGCACCGGCTCGCGCCGGGCGGCGGACAGGGCGTGGAACCGATAGGCCGCCCCATCGCCAACACCCGGCTCTACGTGCTGGACGCGCTGCTGCGCCCCGTGCCGCCCGGCGCCGTGGGCGAGCTGTGCATCGCCGGCGCGGGCGTGGCCCTGGGCTACCACCGGCGGCCCAAGCTGACGGCGGAACGCTTCGTTCCCGACCCGTTCGCCGCGCACCCCGGCGGGCGCATGTACCGCACCGGCGACCTGGCCCGCTGGCGCCCCGACGGCGTGGCGGAGTTCCTGGGCCGCGCCGACCAGCAGGTCAAGCTGCGCGGCTTTCGCATCGAAATCGGCGAGATCGAATCGGTGCTGGCGGGCCACGCCGCCGTCGCGCAATGCGCGGTGGCCGTGCGCCCCACCCCGCAGGCCGCAGGCGGCGAGCCGCGCCTGCTGGCCTGGTACACCCTGCGCCCCGGCATGGCCGCGCCCGCCGAAGGCGCGCTGCGCGCCACGCTGCGCGAGCGGCTGCCGGAATACATGGTGCCCGCGCTGTTCATCTGCCTGCCCGCGCTGCCGCTGACCCCCAACGGCAAGATCGACCGCCAGGCGCTACCGGAGCCCGCCGAGGCATCCACAACGGCCTCCGCGCCAGGCACCATGGGCGACCCGCTGCACGCGCAACTGGCCGCCATCTGGAGCGAGCTGCTGGGCCGCCCGGCCCCCCCGGCCAGCGAGAGTTTCTTCAACCTGGGCGGCAATTCGCTGCAACTGGTCACGCTGCAGACCCGCATCGCCCGCGATCTGGGGCTGGAGCTGGACATCGTGGACCTGTTCCGCCACCCCACCCTCGGCGCCCAGGCCGAACTCGTCAAGAACCGGCAAATGCCAACCGTCACCCCAGCCAGCCCCGGCCCGCGCACCCACCAGGCCGACGCACGCCAGCACCAGGCCGCGCTGCGCCGCGAAGCCAGAAACCGCCCTCCGCGATGAGCACTCCCCTTGCCGACCACCCGAACGCCGTCGCCATCGTCGGCATGGCCTGCCGCTTTCCCGGCGCCAGCACGCCCGCGCAGTTCTGGAACAACCTGGCCGCAGGCGTCGAATCCATCCGCCGCTTCAGCCGGGAGGAGTTGCTCGCCGCCGGACTGCCGCCCGGCCTGGTCGACCACCCGGATTTCGTCAGCGCCCACGGCGCGCTGGACGACATCGCGGGCTTCGACGCCGGCCTGTTCGGCACCACCGCCGCCGAGGCCGCGCTGATCGACCCGCAGCACCGGCTGCTGCTCGAATGCGCCCACGCCGCGCTGGAGGGCGCGGGCATCGACCCTTCGCGCATCACGCCCGGCAGCGACCTGACCGGCGTGTTCGCGGGCTGCGGCCTGCCCGCCTACCTGCTGCGGCAGGTGTACCCCGCGCTGGACGCCGACGACCCCGGCGCGGTCTATCAGGCGATGTTGGGCAACGACAAGGACTTCCTGGCCGCGCGCATCGCCTACAAGCTCAACCTGGGCGGCCCGGCGCTGACCCTGCAGGCCGCCTGCGCCACCGCCCTGGTGTGCGTGCACACCGCCTGCCAGAGCCTGCTCAACGGCGAATGCGACACGGCCCTGGCCGGGGGCGTGTCGCTGCGCATCCCGCAGGCCGGGGGGGCACTGCACCAGGCGGGCGGCATCCATTCCGCCGACGGCCACTGCCGCGCCTTCGACGCCGATGCCGACGGCACCGTCAGCGGCAGCGGCGCGGGCATGGTGGTGCTCAAGCGCCTGGGCGACGCGCTGGCCGCCGGCCTGCCGGTGCATGCCGTGATCCGGGGCAGCGCCGTCAACAACGACGGCGCGCGCAAGATGAGCTTCACCGCGCCGGGCGTGGACGGCCAGGCCGCCGCCATTGCCGAGGCGTTGGCCGTCGCTGGCGTGGAGCCCGGCAGCATCGGCTACGTCGAGGCCCATGGCACCGGCACCGCGCTGGGCGATCCGATCGAGGTCGCCGCGCTGGCCCAGGCGTTCGGTGTGCCAGGCGACGGCGCGCAGCCCTGCCTGATCGGCTCGGTCAAGACCAACATCGGCCACCTGGATGCGGCTGCGGGCATCGCGGGCCTCATCAAGGCCGTGCTGGCGCTGCGGCATGGCGCGGTGCCGCCTTCGCTGCATTTCCGGCGGGCCAACCCGAACATCGGCTTCGCCCACGGGCGCTTTCGCGTCAGTACCGCGCTCACGCCCTGGCCCGATACCGGCGGCCCGCGCCGCGCCGGGGTCAGCTCGTTCGGCCTGGGCGGCCACAACGCCCACGTGGTGCTGGAGCAGGCGCCCGCCGTGGAGCCCCGGCCAGCCGCACCGGCCTGGCACCTGTACCCGCTGTCGGCGCGCGCGGCGCAGGGGCGGCAGGCGCTGGCGGACAGCCTGGGCGCGCATCTGGAAGCCCACCCGGACACCGATGCCGCCGACCTGGCCTGGACCCTGTGCACAGGCCGCCAGACCCTGGCCGAGGCCGGTTTTGCCGTGGCACGCTCGACGGCGGATCTGGCCCGCGCGCTGCGGGAGCGCCCACTGCGCACCGCCACCCGGCCCGGCCAGCCGCCGCGCATCGCCTTTCTCTACCCCGGCCAGGGCGCGCAGCAGGCCGGCGCCGGGCGGCAGTTGTACGACGACGAGCCCGCGTTCCGCGCCGCGCTGGACGCCTGCGCCGAGGCCCTGCGCGCCGCGGGCGCCAGCGATGTGCGCGACTTTCTACTCGCGGCCAGCACGCCGCAGCTCGAAGACCGCCTGCGCGAAACCGTGCATGCCCAGACCGTGCTGTTCGCCCTCAGCCATGCGCTGACCGCGCTCTGGCGCCAGCGCGGCATCGTCCCCAGCGCGGTGCTGGGCCATAGCTGCGGCGAATACGCGGCAGCGGTGGCGGCGGGCCTGCTGGACCTGGCCGACGCCGCCCGCGCCCTGGCCGCCCGCGCCCGGCTGATGGCCGACATGCCGCCCGGCGGCATGAGCGCCATCGGGCTGGCCGAGGCGGAACTCGCCGCGCTGCTGCCCGAGGGCCTGGCCATTGCCGCCGTCAACGGCCCGGCCCAGTGCACCGTGGCGGGCGACTTGGACCGCCTGGCAGCCTTCGAGCAGCAACTGGCCGCCCGCGGCCTGGCGCCACGCCGCCTGCACGTGGCCCACGCCTTCCACACCGCCGCCGCCGATGGCGTTCTGCCGCGCTTTCGCGAGGCCCTGCGCGGCTTGCCGCTGCAGGCGCCCCACACCCGCTTTTACTCGGCGGTGCTGGGCCGGAGCGCTGATGCGGGCGAGCTGTGCCGTGAAGAACTATGGGTCGATCAGATCCGACAGCCCGTGCGCTTTGCCCCCGCGCTGCAGGCCCTGCTGGCCGATGGCTGCACCGCCGTGCTCGAAGTCGGCCCGGGCGGCACGCTCGCCGCCCTGGCCCAGCTTGCGCCCCACGCGCCTGCGTGCGTCGTGCCCGGCCTGGGCCGGGGCGGCGACCCGGCGCATGACCTGCTGGACGGCCTGGGCGAACTCTGGCTGGCCGGTGCCCAGCCCGACTGGAGCGCCTTGCTCGATGGCGACGCGCGCCGCCGCCTGTCGCTGCCCACCGCCCCGCTGCTGCGCACCCGCCACTGGATGGATGCGGCCAGCCAGAGCGCCCCCTCCACGCCCGCCGCCCCCGCAGACCCCATCCGCCTGCTGGTGCCCAGTTGGCAGCGCGCCGCTCCCCTGCCGCCCGCACGCGACGCCGCCCTGGCCGCGCGCTGGCTGGTGCTGGCCGATACGGACAACACCATGCTCGACCCACTGGTGGCCCGCCTGCGCCAGGCGGGCAGCAGCGTCACCATCGCCTCGCCCGGCACATGGCGGACCCCGGCGGAGGCCGACGCGGGCTGCCGCGCCCTGCTGGCCCAGGTGCAGCCGCAGCGCATCCTGCATGCCTGGTGGCCTGTGGAGACAGAGCAGCACGCCGTGCCGCAAGTCCTCGGCAGCCTGCTGCGCCTGCTGCGCGCCGCGGCGGCGGAATGCAGGGATTTGCGCGACATCACCGTGCTCAGCCAGGGCGCGCTGGAGGTCACCGGCAGCGAACCTCTGGACCCGCGCCAGGCCACGCTGATCGGCCCGGTGCGGGCCGTGCCGCTGGAGTTCCCGGACGTGGGCTGCCGCCTGCTGGACGTGCTGGCGCACGACGATCCCGAGCGGCTGGCCCCAGCCATTGCCGCCGAACTGGCCGACCCCGCGCCGCAACCCCTGGCCGCGCTGCGCGGCGGCCACCGCTGGCTGTTCGACATGCTGCCCGCGCAGCCGGTGCCACAGGACGCGCCCCCCCCCATCCGCCCCGGTGGCATCTACCTGATCACCGGCGGCCTGGGCGGCCTGGGCCTGGCGGTGGCCGGCGCGCTGGCCGCCCAGGCGCCGGTGCGCCTGGCACTGCTGGGCCGCACGCCGCTGCCGCCGCAGGACGAATGGGCGGATTGGCTGCGCACGCGGCCCCAGGACGACCCTGTGGCCCGCAGCATCACCAGCATCCTGGCCTTGCAGGCCCGAGGCGCCGAGGTGCTGGTGCTGCATGCCGACACCGCCGACCAGGCCCAGATGGACGCCGCCCTGTCCGCGCTGCGCCAGCGCTGGGGGGCGCCGGACGGCGTCATCCACGCCGCGGGCGTGGCGGGCGGCGGCGCCATGGCCGGGCGCGGCGACGACGCGGTGGCCGCCGTGCTGCGGCCCAAGACCACCGGAGCGCAGGCCCTGCTAGCGGCCCTGGGCGATGCCCGGCCCGGCTTCGTGCTGCTGTTCTCCTCGATCAACACCTGGCTGCCCGTGCCCGGCCAGGCCGACTACGCCGCCGCCAACGCCTATCTGGAGACACTGGCGGCGCAACTGCGCCAGCGCGGCATCCGCGCCACGGCCATTGCCTGGGACGCCTGGCGCTCGGTCGGCATGGCCGCGTGGACGCCGCTGCCCGAGCCGCTGCGCGCAGCGCGCGCACAGGAGTTGGCCGCCCACGGCCTGGCCACTGCCGACGCCTGCCGGGCGCTGATCGACATCCTGCGCGCTGGCTGGGGCCAGGTCGCCGTGGCTTCCGCCGCACGCCTGCAGGCGATCCGCCAAGCCCCCGTGCAGGCCGCAGCGGCCGCCGCGCCACCACCACCGGAACCCGAGGCGCAGGCCACCACCGTCATCGACGGCCTGGCCGAAATATGGAAAACCCTGCTAGGCATTGCGCAACCCGCCCCCGAGGATGACTTCTTCCAACGCGGCGGCCATTCGCTGCTGGCGACGCGGGTCGGATTTCGCGTGCGCCAGCGCTGGGGCTGCGCCCTGAGCCTGAACGACATCTTTGCCCACTCCACGCTGGAAGCCATGGCAGCGCTGATCGAAGCGCGCAGCCAGACGCAGGCCGGACGGGAGACGCTGGTGCTGTAGACGAAGCCGATGGAAATATGAGTCAAATTGGCCTCTAGCGCCCGCCAGACAAGCGCTAGCAGCTATTAAAACAGGAGTTCATTCCGTGCCGTTCGCTCCCTGCCCGCGCCTATCGCCGCCATGACCATGCCGCCCCGCCTATCTTCGATCCACCGCGCTGCACCGGCCTTGCGGGAACGGCGCGGGTGCCTGGCGGCGCTGCTCGCGCTGTGCTGGGCGGCCCATGCGGCCGCCCAGCCGGTCTCGCCCGACGCATTGGGCGCGCTGGTGCGCGTGGACAACGGCCGGCTGCTCGCGCCCGAGATCGCCCGCATCGTCCAACGCGGCGAACTCGTGGTCGCCATGCTCCGCGTGGACACCCCGCCGTTCTTCTTTTTCAACAGCCACGGCCAATGGGTCGGGCTGGAAGTGAACCTGGCCCAGGCCGTCGCCGACGAGCTGGGCGTGAAGCTGCGGGTGGTTCACGAGGCCGGCACCTTCAACGCCGTGGTGGACCAAGTGGCGCGCGGCGAGGCCGACATCGGCATCAGCAAGCTCTCGCGCACGCTCGCCCGGGCGCAGACCATTGCCTTCAGCACGCCCTACCTCACGCTCAACCACGCGCTGATCCTCAACCGCATCAAGTTCGCGCAGATCGCGCGCGGGCGCGAGCTGCGCGACGTGATGCGCAGCTTCGACGGCAGCATCGGCGTGATCGCCAAGTCGTCCTTCGCCTATTACGCCCGGCGCAATTTCCCCAAGGCCAAGATAGAAGAGTTCCCGGCCTGGAACGACGTGCTCGCCGCCGTCCACAAGGGCGACGTGGTGGCCGCCTACCGCGACGAGTTCGAGGTCAAGCGCGTGCTCAAGGCCGACCCCACGCTCTCGCTCACGCTGCGCACCGTGACCCTCAAGGACCTGCAGGACACGCTGGGCATCGCCGTGTCGATCGCAAACCCCACGCTGCTCGCCTTCGTCAACGAGTTCCTCGCGCAGCGCACCGAGAAGCTCAGCGTGGACAAGGTGCTCCAGGCCCTTGAACACTGAGCACCCGACAGGAATACCGACGATGGACATCAAGAAGATTTACGCCTTCGTGCTCAACCCCTGGGTCGTCATGGGCTGCCTGTCGGCCGGCGTGGCGTTCGGCATGCTGGCCCCGGCCAGCGCCGTCAGCCTGGGCTTCATCGGCGACATCTACGTCGACCTGCTCAAGATGATCACGCTGCCCTTCATGGTCTCGGCCGTGATCTTCAGCCTGCAGCGGCTGCTGCGCGAGGGCGGCACCGCCCGGCTGCTGGGCCGCGTGGCGGCGGTCTTCCTCGGCTTTTCGGTGTTCGTGGCGGTGGCGGGCGCCATCACGCTGCTGGTGCTGCGCCCCGGCGAGAACCTGCCCGCCAACACCATGGAGACCTTCGGCCACATCGTCGGCAGCGACATCAGCGCCAGCGACACCGTAATCAGCCTGCACGGCGTGGACGAGCCCAAGAAGACCATCGGCCTTTCCGACGTGCTGGTGAGCCTGGTGCCCGCCAACATCTTCTCGGCGCTCGCCAACGGCGAGACGCTCAAGACGCTGGTGTTCGCCCTGCTGTTCGGCTTGGCCGTGGGCCGGGTGCCCACGCACATCGCCCAGGGCCTGACGCAGACGCTGGAGACGATCTACACCGCCTGCCAGACGCTGATGCGATGGCTGAGCTTCCCGCTGCCCGTGGTGCTGTTCTGCATGAGCGCGGCGCAGTTGGGCAAGACCGGCATCGAGCCGCTGCGCGCCATGGCGCAGTTCGTGGGCGCGTTCTTCGTGGCCTCGGTGGCGCTTGTCGCCCTCTCGGCCTGGATCATCTGGAAACGCTCGGGCGGCACGCCGGGCCAGACGCTGACCGCGTTGCGCGGGCCGTTCGCGCTCGCGCTGGCCACGCGCAACAGCGCGACCTGCATGCCCGCGATGATCGAAGGGCTGGTCGAGCGCCTGGGCTTCGCGCGCGCCCGCGTGGAGCTGCTGGTGCCCCTGGCGATATCGCTGCTGCGCGTGGGGCCGGTCGTCTACTACGTCTGCGCCACGCTGTTCATCGCCCAGCTCTACGGCCAGCCGCTCACGGCGGTGGAGATCACCATCGTGCTCACCGCCTCGGTGCTCGCGGGCTTCGCCTCGGCGGGCATGACCGGGCTGGTGACCGTCTCGCTGGTCGGCATGACCTGCTCCTACCTGGGCCTGCCGTTCGAGGCCGCGTTCATCCTGTTCCTCGCGGTGGACCCGATCTGCGACATGCTGCGCACCCTGGTGCTCGTGATCGGCAACACCGCTGCCGTCTCCATCATCTGCCCAAGGCCCTCGAAGACATGAGCCCCCCCGCATCCCCCTCCCTTGCGCCGCGCATCGGCGTGCTCGGCGGCCTGGGGCCGGCGGCCACCGTGGACTTTCTGGACAAGCTGATCCGGCTCACACCCGCCACCTGCGACCAGGAGCACCTGCCGGTCATCGTCGCCAACCTGCCGCAGGTGCCGGACCGCACCAGCGCCATCATCGGCAACGGGGCCGACCCGCTGCCCGCGCTGCTCGCGGGCATCGACGTGCTCAACCAGGCGGGTGTCGGCGTCATCGCCATCCCCTGCAATTCCTCGCACCACTGGTATGCGCAGATCGCCGCGCACAGCCGCGCCCCCGTGCTCCACATCGCCCATGCCTGCGTGGCGGCGGTACCGCCCGCGCCCGGCGCGCGGGTCGCCGTGCTCGCCACGCGCGGCACGCTGACCTCGGGCTTTTACCAGGCGCTGCTGGGCGAGCGCGGCATCACGGCCCTGGTGCCGGATGCCGCCACGGGGCAGGACGACATCGACGCCTGCATCCGCGCCATCAAGGCGGGCGATGCGACTACCGGCACCGCTGCGTTCAACCGCGCGCTGGCCGCACTGGCCGCCGCCGGGGCCACGGCCGCCATCATGGGTTGCACCGAACTCCCGATTGCCGCACGCGCCGCCACCCCCACGCCGCTGGCACTGATCGACAGCACGCTCGCGCTCGCCCGTGCCACCGTGGACTACGCCCTGGCGCGCGGGTGGAACCAAGGGAGATCCGGGGAGGCCCTCCACACATCATTTTTGAAGTGAACCAGCGCCCCATGACCGAGCCCCCGGCACCGCCGCCCACCGTCCGCGACCTGTTCCTCGCCTTCGCCCTCATCGGCCTGACCAGCTTCGGCGGCGGGCTGAGCGGGCGCATGATGCGCGACTTCGTGCAGGAGCGGCGCTGGCTCGGCGAGGAGGACTTCCTCAACGGCCTGGCCCTGTCGCAGGCCCTGCCCGGCGTGAACGTGAAGAACCTCGCGATCTGGGTCGGCTACCGGCTGTGCGGCTGGCGCGGCGCGGTGGCGGGGTTCACGGGCATCATCGTGCCGCCCGCGGCGCTGATCATCGCGCTGGGCACGGTATTCGCCCGCCTCACGCGCTACCCGCTCACCCACGTGGCGCTGGCGGGCGCGGCGGCCGCGGCCATCGGGCTGTCGATGTCGATGGCGATCACCAGCGTCGCGCGGCTGCCGCGGCGCATGTTTCCGCTGGCGCTCATGGCGTTCACCTTCATCGCGGTGGCGGTGCTGCACTGGCCCCTGGTCTGGACGGTGCTGGGCGCGGGCGGCCTGGGCGTGGCCGTGGAATACCGGCGCACCGCGGCGCCGCGGGAGGGCGCATGACCACCGGCACGCTGGACCGCTGCCTGCAGCTCGCCGCCGTGTTCGCGCCGCTGTCGGTAGCCACCATCGGCGGCGGTCAGGCCATCATTTCCGACGTGCAGCGCCAGGTGGTAGAGGTGCACCACTGGATGAGCGCCGCGCAGTTCGTCAACGCCTTCGCCATCGCCCGCATGGCCCCCGGCCCCGGCTCGCTGCTGGCCACGCTGATCGGCTGGCAGGTGGCGGGCTTCTGGGGCGCGGTGGTGGCCACCCTGGCGCTCTTCGGTCCCACGGCGTTCCTGATCTACGGCGTGGCGCGGCTGTGGCGGCAGCACCAGGGCGCGCGCTGGCAGGTGGCGCTGGAGGCGGGGCTGCGCCCCGTGGCGGCGGGAATGATCCTGGCATCGGTCTTCGTTCTGGCCGAGGGGCTGGACGGCGGCTGGCAGGCCAAGCTGCTGGCGCTCGCCTCCACGGCCTGCGTGGTGTACACGCGCATCCATGCGCTGCTGCTGATTGCGGCGGGGGCAGGCCTGCTCACCGCGCTGCATTGGATTCAGACAGCATAATGGCGCGAATCTTTAGCCGTTATTCAGTATGAACCTGCACCAATTCCGCTTCGTCCAGGAAGCGGCGCGCCGCAACCTGAACCTCACCGAAGCCGCCAAGGCGCTGCACACCTCGCAGCCGGGGGTGTCCAAGGCCATCATCGAGCTGGAAGACGAACTGGGCGTGGACATCTTCGCGCGCCACGGCAAGCGGCTCAAGCGCATCACCGAGCCCGGGCAGCATGTGCTCAAGAGCATCGAGCTCATCATGCGCGAGGTGGGCAACTTGAAGCGCATCGGCGAGCAGTTCAGCGCCCAGGACAGCGGCACCCTCAGCATCGCCACCACCCACACCCAAGCCCGCTACGTGCTGCCCGTGCCCGTGGCGCGGCTGCGCGAGGCCTACCCCAAGGTCACCATCAGCCTGCACCAGGCCACGCCGCACGAGGTGGCGCGCATGGTGATCGACGAGGTGGCCGAGATCGGCATGGCCACCGAGTCGCTGGCCGACTACCCCGACCTCGTCACCCTGCCCTGCTACGAATGGCAGCACGTGCTGGTGCTGCCCGCGAGCCACCCGCTCGCACAGAAGGAGCGCGTGGGCCTGGAGGACATCGCGCACGAGCCGCTCATCACCTACCACCCCTCGTTCACCGGCCGCGGCAAGATCGACCAAGCCTTCGCCGCGCGCAAGCTGCAGCCGCGCATCGTGCTCGAGGCCATCGACTCCGACGTGATCAAGACCTACGTGCGGCTGGGCCTGGGCATCGGCATCGTGGCCGAGATGGCCATGCGCGACGACCCGGTGGGCGACCTCGCCGTGCGCCCCGTGGGCCACCTGTTCGGCCAGAGCGTGGCGCGCGTGGCCTTCAAGCGCGGGGCCTACCTGCGCAACTTCGTCTACAAGTTCGCCGAGCTGATGAGCGACCGCCTGAGCCGCGAACTGATCGCCCGCGCGATGACCGGCCACGTCAACGACTATGAACTGTGACGCCCTTCGGTATCGGCCGGCGTTGCGCCCGTTTTCCACGCACCGAGCCCCATGAGTACCCCCGCCTTCCCCAGCCGCCTGCCCCACGTGGGCACCACCGTCTTCACCGTCATGTCGGCCCTGGCCGCCGAGCACCAAGCCGTGAACCTGGGCCAGGGCTTTCCTGACTTCGCCTGCGACCCGGCCCTCGCCGATGCCGTCACTCGCGCCATGCAGGCGGGCCACAACCAGTACCCGCCCATGGCGGGCGTGCCCGCATTGCGGGAGGCCGTTGCTTCCAAAATAGAAGCACTTCACGCGCGCCGGTATTGCCCCAACAGCGAAATCACCATCACGGCCGGGGCCACGCAGGCCATCCTCACCGCCATCCTCGCCTGCGTGCAGCCGGGCGACGAGGTGATCGTGCTGGAGCCCTGCTACGACAGCTACGTGCCCAACATCGAGCTGGCGGGCGGCGTGGCGGTGCGCGTGCCGCTCACGCCAGGCACCTTCCGGCCCGACTTCGCCAGGATCGCGGCCGCCATCACGCCGCGCACGCGCCTCATGGTCATCAACAGCCCGCACAACCCGAGCGCCACCGTGTGGACGGATGCGGACATGCGCGCGCTCGAGGCGCTGCTGGAGCCCACCGGCGTGCTGCTGGTCTCCGACGAGGTCTACGAGCACATGGTCTTCGACGGCGGCCAGCACCAGAGCGCGGCGCGCTTCGCGGGCCTGGCCGAGCGCGCCTTCATCGTGTCGAGCTTCGGCAAGACTTTCCACGTCACCGGCTGGAAAGTGGGCACCGTGGCCGCACCCGCCGCGCTCACGGCGGAATTCCGCAAGGTGCACCAGTTCAACGTGTTCACCGTGAACACGCCCATGCAGCACGGCCTGGCCGAGTACCTGAAGAACCCCGCGCCCTACCTGCAGCTGCCGGCCTTCTACCAGGCCAAGCGCGACCTGTTCCGCCAGGGCCTCGAAGGCTCGCGCCTGAAGCTGCTGCCCAGCACGGGCAGCTACTTCCAGTGCGTGGACATCTCGGCCGTGAGCGACCTGAACGAAGCCGACTTCTGCCAGTGGCTCACGCGCGAGATCGGCGTGGCGGCGATCCCGCTCTCGGCTTTCTACGGTAACGGTTTCGACCAGCGCGTGATACGCTTTTGCTTCGCCAAGAAAGACGAGACGCTGCGCGCGGCACTGGAGCGCTTGCGCAGGCTATAAGCACCATGTCCTCCTACGCGATGGATCCCCGGACGACCATTCTGATCGGCAGCATCACGAGTGGTCTGATGGCCATTGTGTTAGCCCTGCTGGCCCGTGCCACGCCGCTGCCCGTGCGAGGGCTGCGGACCTGGGTCTGGGGCGCCTGGCTGGTGTTCGTTGCCATGCTTCTGCTGGGCCTGCGGGACTGGGTGTCCCCGCTGCTCTCGGTCACGATGGGCAACGGCGCGCTGGTGCTGGCCTACATCGTGTGGCTGGCCGGCACGCACCGGCACTATGGCGCCCGCATCCGCTGGCACGCCTGGGTGGCCACCTGGGCCGTGGCCATCGCCGCCACCACCTGGTACGCCTACGGCGAGGAAAGCTTCCGCGCCCGGACGGCCATCGTCGCGGGGCTGTGCGCCGCCATCAACATCTACCACGCCATCGCCCTGCTGCGCCATCCGAAGGCCAGCCGCCTGGGCCAATCCATCGGCCTCACGCTGACCACCGGCTGGCTCGCTGCCCTGGCCACGGTGTACGGCGTGCGGGCCCTGCACGCCATCGTGCTGCCGCAGGGCGACAGCGCCCTGCTGGCCCAGGACGCCGTCCAGATCGTCTACACCGGCAGCTTCACCATCTGCAACCTGATGCTCGTTATCGGCTTCGCCACCATGGCGTCCGACTACGTGCGCGCGCGGATCGAGGAGCAGGCCATCCGCGACCCGCTGACCGGCACGCTCAACCGCAAGGCCCTGCTCGAATGCCTGGAGCGCGAACACTCGCGCAGCGTGCGCTCGCGCCAGGCGTTCAGCGTGGCCATGGTGGACGTCGATCACTTCAAGCGGATCAACGACGGGCACGGCCATCCCGTGGGCGACCGCGTTCTCATCCACCTGTGCCGGCGCATGCAGGGCCTGGTGCGGCCGCACGACGTGGTGGCGCGCTACGGCGGCGAGGAGTTCATGATCGTGATGCCGGACACGCCCCTGCCCGCGGCCCTGCAGGCGGCCGAGCGCATCCTGAGCGATGCGGTCAAGGTCGACGGCCCCGCCCTGCCCGCCTTCACCATCAGCCTGGGCCTGGCCGAATGGTCCGAGAAAGACGGCTCGGTGGAGGCCACGGTGGCGCGCGCCGACACCGCGCTCTACGCCGCCAAGGCCAACGGGCGCAACCGCGTGGAAATCGCGGCGGCCTGAGAACGTGTTTACGATCTTTTCATAGTGCCCGTTGCCCCGAAAAGGCAGTGGATGCAAGGCACCCACCGCAAGCCGCACTGGTGTGCGGCGAGGATGGGCAACGCCGCAGACGCTGCCTTTTCGGGGCAACCCTTCGGGCAAGGCAGCAAAAAGCCGCACTCGTCGTTGCGCACCTTGCCCAGGCAGAGAGCCTGGGCTGCGGCGCGCGCCTAGATTGCGGCTTTTTGCTGCCTTGCGGGCACTATGAAAAGATCGTAAACACGTTCTGAACGCCAAGCCCAGGCGCCAGCGCCCGTCTTACTGTTCGGCGATCACGTCCACGAACACCAGCGGCTCCGTCCCGGTGTTGGTCAGGCCATGGGATTCGCCCTTGCGCACCAGGGTCACGTCGCCGGGCTTCACGGGCACGTCCTTGCCGTCCTTGTCGCGGAAAGTGCCGTGGCCCGAGACGATGATGTACGTGTCCTCGTTCGTCGTGTGCTTGTGAAAGCCGATCGAGTCGCCCGGCTGCAGCGTGAGCCAGCTGATCTCCTTGATCGCATGGTCCTTGAGCGCCTTGTCGCGCGTGAAGGCGTATTCGCCGATCAGCGTGCCCTTGCCGCCGCCAGCGGCTTCCTTGTTGGCCTTGATCAGCGTTTCCTTGGCGTACACGTCGGCCAGCGCCGGTGCGGCCGCCAGGGCCAGAACCATGGCTGCGCCCGCAGTCCGTGCAAGGGGGTTGTGTTTGCTCATGTGTCTCCTCAGTGGATGGATCTACGGCAATGTGCCGATGGGCATATTAGGGCTTAGGGCCTGTTAACACTATGGAAGGGGTCGCGAAGCGCACCACAGCCCGCCCATCAAGGCGCGCGACGCCGTGCGTGCGTGCGCACGCACAAGGAGCGCAACGCCGAGGGGCGGGCTGTGGTGCGCTTCCCTTCGGGTTGCCTCGCAAAGGGGCCGTCTGCGGCGTTGCCCGCGCTTGCAAGGCACCAGCCTTGCGGCGTGCGGGCGCCTTGCATCCAGCCCCTTTGCGAGGCAACGCGATCCCCTTCCATAGTGTTAACAGGCCCTAGGCAGCCGCTGCCGCACCACCTCCGCGAAATACCGCGCCCCAATGGGCAGGATGGCGTCATTGAAGTCGTACCGGGCGTTGTGCAGCGGCACGCCGCCGGGCGCTCCCGCCGCGCCGTTGCCGATGAAGACGAACGCGCCCGGCACCACCTTCAGGAAGGCGCCGAAGTCCTCGGAGATCATCATCGGCGCGACGTTGCCGTCCACATTGCCCTCGCCCGCCACGGCCTGCGCGGCGCGAATCGCCACAGGCGTGCATTCCGGCCAGTTCACGGTGGGCACGAACTCGTGCGTGTACTCCACCTCGCAGGTTGCGCCATAGGCCGCGGCGATGCCCGTGCAAAGCTCGCGCATGCGCCGCTCCAGCAGGGCCTGCACCTGGGGCGAATAGCTGCGCGTGTCGCCCTTGATCTCCACGTGGGTCGGGATCGCATTGCGGATGCCGTCGCTGTGGATCTCGGTGCACGAGACCACGGCCGCATCGGACGGATCGACCGAACGGCCCACGATGGTCTGCAGCGCCAGGATGATCTCGGCGGCCACCACCAGCGGGTCGATGGCCATGTGCGGGCGCGCGGCATGGCCGCCCCGGCCCTGGATGCGGATGGCGAAGTTGTCCTCGCTCGCCATGATGCCGCCCGCGCGCGTGGCGATGTGGCCCGCCGGCATGCCCGGGATGTTGTGCGCGCCGTAGATTTCATCGACCGGGAAGCGCTCGAACAGCCCGTCCCGGATCATCGCGTTCGCCCCCCGGCCATGCTCTTCGGCGGGCTGGAAGATGAAGCGCACCGTGCCGTTGAAATCCCGGCGCCGGGTCAATAGCTGCGCGGCGCCCAGCAGCATCGCCATGTGGCCGTCGTGCCCGCAGCCGTGCATGCAGCCCGCGTTCTGCGAGATGTGCGGCCGCCCTTCGGCCATTTCGGCCGCCTCGGCCATCGCCAGGGCGTCCATGTCGGCGCGCAGGCCCACCACGCCCGGGCCGTCGCCCACCGTCAGGCTGGCCACAAGGCCCGTGCCGCCGATGCCGCGGTGCACCTCCAGGCCCAGCAATTCGAGCGCCGCGGCCACGTAGCCCGCCGTGCGGTGCTCGTTGAACCCCGTTTCGGGAAACTGGTGCAGGTGGTGGCGCCAGCGCACCATCTGCGCGCCCCATTCGTCGTCTGCGTACATGCCGCTCTCCTCGTCAACGGGCCGCAACCCAGGCCGCCTGGCGCGCCAGCACCGCGCTCGCGCTCTCGCCCACCAGCGCTTCATACACCTGCGGCGCCGTGGCGCCTTCGGTGCTGATAAGCAGCACGCGCGATGCGGCGTCGAGCCCCACCTGGGCCGACAGGCCCGGATCGGCCCGCAGTTGCTGCAGCGCCGCCAGGCCCGCCGTGCCGGACTCTCCCGCCACGATGGGAATGTCGCCCGCGCCGCCCTGGGCCAGCAGCCGCATGGCCTGCACGGCCTGGCCGTCCTCGATGGTCATGAAATGGTCCACGCAGGGCTGCAGGAACCTCCAGGCCAATGGCGAGGTATCTCCGCAGGCCAGGCCCGCCATCACCGAATCCACGGAGCCGGTGGCCTTGGCGGCGCGGCCCTGCAGGGCGCTTTGCAGCAGGCAGTCCGCCTGCGCGGGCTCCACGGCGATGAAGCGGGGGCGCTGCGCGCCGTACAGCTCCCACAGGTAGCTCGCCACCCCGGCGGCCATGCCGCCCACGCCGCCCTGCAGGAAGACGTGGGTGAACGGGTCGGCGCCAGACTGCTCGGCCACCTCGGCCGCGATGGAGCCGTAGCCCTGCATCACGTCGCGCGGGATGGCCTCGTAGCCTTCGTACGAAGTGTCGGACACCACCTGCCAGCCGTTGGCCGCGGCCAGGCGCGCGGTCTCCTCCACCGATGCGTCGTAGTTGCCCGCGATGCGCACGATCTGCGCACCGCAGGCCACGATGGCCTGCTCGCGTTCCTGGCTCACGTGGGCGTGCAGCACGATCACGCAGCGGCAGCCCGCATCGCGCGCGGCGGCAGCCAGGGCGCGGCCATGGTTGCCGTCGGTCGCGCTGATCACGGTGTAGTCCTGGAGCTGGCTGGCGTGGCGCCCGGCCAGCACGGCCGTGGGCTCGAAGCCAGGGTGCAGGCGCAGCACCTGGCGCACCAGGGCGATGGGCGCGCCCAGGGCCTTGAAACTACCCAGCGGTGAGCGCACCGATTCGTCCTTGATGGCGATGCGCGCCACCTGGAGCCGTGCCGCGAGGCCCGGCAGATCGTGCAGCGGCGTCGCGCCGCGCGCGATCTCCTTCCAGGGTGCGAGCCACCGGCGGCTCTCCTGGGCGCGCTCGATGCACATGACCGAACGCAGGCCGGCGGGATAAGGTGCGCGCGTGGCGCGGGTGTTGTCGATCAGCATGGGAACTGCCTCCAAGGGCTGGAACGGTCGAATGCGAAACGCAATGGCGGTGCTGCGCTCAGCGGGCCGCCAGGCGGCGCTGCACCACGTCGAGCAGCACCTGCGCGCCCTGGACGAGCTGCGCGTCGTCGGTGTGCTCGCGCGGGTTGTGGCTGATGCCGCCACGGCTGGGCACAAAGATCATGGCCGACGGGGCCATGCGCGCAATCATCTGCGCATCGTGGCCCGCGCCCGAGGTCATGCGCCGGTGCGTGAATCCGAGGCGCCCGGCCGAGGCCTCGATCTCGCCGGCGAGCCCGGCATCGAACACCACGGGCGCGAAGCGCGCCAGGCGCTCGGTCTCGATCTTCACGCCCTCGCGCTCGGCGATCTGCGCGAGGAAGTTGGCCAAGCGCTGCTCGGCGGCCTGCAGGCGGCCCTCGTCGGGGTCGCGCAGATCCACGGTGAACGTGGCCTGGCGCGGGATGACGTTGATCACGTCCGGCTCCAGGCGCAGCGAGCCCGTGGTCGCCAGCGTGGTTTCAGGGGCGGCCGCCACCACCTGTTCGCGCAGGAAGGCGATGGTGGCCGCCGCCACGTAGCCCGCGTCATGGCGCAGCCGCGTGGGCGTGGTGCCCGCATGGTTGGCCGTGCCGTGCACGGTGACCTTCTGCCACGAGATGCCTTGCAGGTTCTCGACCACGCCGATCATCCGGCCCTCCGCCTCCAGCACCGGGCCTTGTTCGATGTGCAGCTCCAGGTACTCGTGCGGCACGATCGCGCCGGGCTCCATGCCGCCGGCATAGCCGATGCGCGCCAGTTCGTCGCCCAGGCGCGTGCCGTCTGTGCCGATGGTGTCCAGCGCCTGGCCCACGGCCAGCCCGCCCGCGTAGACCAGCGACCCCATCATGTCCGGCTGGTAGCGCACGCCCTCCTCGTTGGTGAAGGCGCCCACCACCATGGCGCGGGCCGGTTGCACGCCCGCGGCGCGGTAGGCCCGGGCCACCGCCAGGCCCGCCAGTACGCCGTAGCAGCCATCCAGGGCCCCGGCGTTGCGCACCGTGTCGATGTGCGAGCCGATCATCAGCGGCCGCCGGCCGCCTTCCCCGGCAGCGTGAAGGATACCGAAAATGTTGCCGATGCGGTCGATGCGCACCTCGAGCTGCAGCTCGCGCATCCACTGCACCACCAGATCGCGGCCCGCCTTTTCCGCATCGGTCAGGGCGATGCGGGTGCGCCCGCCGGCGGCCACGTCGGCCGCATCGGCCCCGATGGCACCGAGCGCCCGGATCTGCCCGAGCAGGGCGGGGGCGTCCAGGGAAAGAGAAGTCGTTTGCATCGCGTCCTTTGCGGAAGGGGTGTCGTGCAATCGTATTTCTCTTGCTGGTTATTTTTTCTTGAAATACGGCCCCGGAATCGAATGATTTATCGTTTCACGGGCCGCTTTGGCCATCCTGGCCCGTACCGATGGGCAGCGCCAGGCCCGTCTTCTCCCGGCCCATCACCACGAAGGTCTTGAAGCGCTTGACGTTGTTGCCCATGAAGAACAGCTGCCGTGTCAACGCGTTGTAGTGCTCCATGTTCCTCACGGCCAGGATGAGGATGAAGTCCCAGTCGCCCGTCACGTAGTAGCACTGCTGCACCTCGGGGCACGCCGCGAACACGCGCCGCGTCTCGTCCAGCAGATCGACCCGCTCGCTCTCGGCCTCCACCCCCACGATGATCGTCAGCGGATAACCCACGGCGGCGGGCTCGACCTCCACCGTGTAGCGCTGGATCACCCCCTCCTGCGCCAGCCGCCGGAGCCGGCGGTTGACCGCCGCCGTCGAGAGGTTCACGCGCTCGCCCAGCTCGGCCTGGGACAGGCGCGCATCCACCTGCAGTTGCGCCAGCAGTTGCAGATCGAAGCCATCGAGTGCGGAAGGCATGGGGGTCTGGTGTGTTCCAGGGCTGCGGAGCGGCCCGCTCACAGCAGGACGATGTCGTACTGCTCCTGCCCCATGGCGCTCTCGGCCTGCAGCGAGATCGGCTTGCCGATGAAGTCCGACAGGCCCGCGAGGTGCTGGCTCTCCTCGTCGAGGAACAGCTCCACCACCTTGGGCGAGGCGACCACGCGGAACTCGCGCGGGTTGAACTGGCGCGCCTCGCGCAGCACCTCGCGCAGGATGTCGTAGCACACGGTGCGCGCGGTCTTCACCTCGCCCACGCCGTGGCAGGTGGGGCACGGCTCGCAGAGCATGTGGGCCAGCGACTCCCGCGTGCGCTTGCGCGTCATCTCCACCAGGCCCAGTTGCGAAAAGCCCCCCAGCATGGTCTTGACGCGGTCGCGCGCGAGCTGCTTCTTGAACTCGGCAAGCACGGCCCCCTGGTGGTCGTCGCGCACCATGTCGATGAAGTCCACGATCACGATGCCGCCCAGGTTGCGCAGCCGCAGCTGGCGCGCGATGGAGCCTGCGGCCTCCAGGTTGGTCTTGAAGATGGTGTCGTCGAAGTTGCGCGCGCCCACGTAGCCGCCCGTGTTCACGTCGATGGTGGTGAGCGCCTCGGTCTGGTCCACGATGAGGTAGCCGCCCGACTTCAGATCGACGCGGCGGCCCAGCGCGCGAGCGACTTCCTCGTCGATGCCGAAGAGGTCGAAGATGGGCCGCTCGCCGCGGTAGAGCTGCAGCTTGCCCGCCGCCGCGGGCATGAATTCGCGCCCGAAGGCCGTGAGCAGCGCGTGCTGCTCGCGCGAGTCGATGCGGATGCTCTGCGTCTCCTCGCCCACCAGGTCGCGCAGCACGCGCTGCAGCAGGTTCAGGTCCTGGTGCAGCAGCGACATGGGGGGCTGGCGCACCGCCGCCTCCTTGATGCGCGCCCAGGTCTTGCGCAGGTAGGCGATGTCCTCGGCCAGTTCGGCGTCCGACGCCTCTTCCGCGTTCGTGCGCAGGATGAAGCCCCCCCCGCCGCCCGTGGACTTGTCGCCCACCAGCGCCTGCAGGCGTGCGCGCAGCGCGTCGCGCTCTTCCTGCGGGATTTTTTGCGAAACGCCCACATGGTCGTCCTGCGGCAGGAAGACGAGCAGCCGCCCGGCAATGCTGATCTGCGTGGACAGGCGCGCGCCCTTGGTGCCGATCGGGTCCTTGATGACCTGCACCATAAGCGGCTGGCCCTCGAACACCTGCTTCTCGATGGGCACGGGCGGCTCGCCCTTGCGCGCGAACATGGGCGCCTCGCCGCCCTCCTGGCGGTGCCATACGTCCGCCACGTGCAGGAAGGCCGCGCGCTCCAGGCCGATGTCGATGAAGGCCGACTGCATGCCCGGCAGCACGCGCGAGACGCGGCCCAGGTAGATGTTGCCCACCAGGCCGCGCTCCAGGGTGCGCTCCACGTGCAGCTCCTGCACGGCGCCGTTCTCAACCACCGCGACGCGCGTCTCCTGGGGCGACCAATTGATCAGAATGTCTTGTTGCATGGGCTTCGCCAGATGAAGCCCTGATGATGCCCGAAACCGGCCGCCCCGCGCGGCCGCCCCGCCCCCTTCAGACGGCCGCGGCCTGCATCCCCTGCAGCAGCTGCGGGCGCAGACCGACCACCTCGCCCACCACGATGAGCGCGGGCGGCCGCACGCCGTGCTGCTGCGCGAGCAGGGGCAGGTCCTGCAGCGTGCCGCTCACGCAGCGCTGGCCGGGCAGCGATGCCTGCTCCACCAGCGCCGCGGGCGTGCCGGGCGGCAGGCCGTGGCGCACCAGTTCAGCGCAGATCACGGGCAGGTGGCCCACGCCCATGTAGATCACCACCGTCTGGCGCGGGCGCGCCAGGGCCTGCCAGTCCAGCGCCACCTCGTTGCCCTCGCGCAGGTGGCCCGTGGCGAAGACCAGCGTGGCCGCGTGGTCGCGGTGCGTGAGCGGTATGCCGGCGCAGGCGCCCGCGCCTTGCGCGGCGGTGATGCCGGGCACCACCTCGAAGGCGATGCCGGCCTCGGCCAGCGCCTGGGCCTCCTCACCACCGCGGCCGAAGATGAAGCCGTCGCCGCCCTTGAGGCGCACCAGGCTGCGCCCGCTGCGCGCCAGGCGCACCATGAGGTCGATGATGGACTGCTGGGGCAGCGTGTGGTGCGCGGCCTCCTTGCCCACGTAGATCAGGTCGGCGTCGTCGGCCACGTAGCGCAGCACCTCCTTGCCGACCAGGTGGTCGTAGAGCACCAGGCGCGCGCCGCGCAGCGCCTTCACGGCGCGCAGCGTGAGCAGTTCCGGGTCGCCGGGGCCGGCGCCCACCAGGGTCACGCGCCCGGGGCGGGCGTCGGCTGCGGCGGCGCCGGGCGCGGCGAACCAGCGCGCGTCTTCGATGAAGCTCATGTCGGCTCTTTTCTTCGCGGATCGTGGAGATTGCATTGTTCAAAGGCCGCCTGCGCGCGTCCTTGAACCAGTTCAAGGACAAGGCGGCCGCCCCCGGGGACGATGCGGACACTCGCAGCAAGAGGGGATGGACAGCGACCTCGCGAGAGCGGCGCCGGCACCCGGCCGGCCGCCGTCCATGCGCTGATTCCTAGGACGCAGAGGACAACACGATGACAGCAAAGAGGATCACCAGGCTGGTCGCACTTGCGGCGGCCACCCTGGTGTCGGCCACCGCGATGGCCCAGGACGGAAAGCCGGTTTCCGAGGCCGAGAAGAACTACCAGGCCGGCAGCTCGCCACTGGCCGACGTGCCCATGTACCAGAGCACGAACCCCAAGGCGCCGAAGATGACGCAGGCCGAGTTCGACCACGCGCGCCAGATCTACTTCGAGCGCTGCGCGGGCTGCCACGGCGTGCTGCGCAAGGGCGCCACGGGCAAGCCGCTCACGCCCGACATCACGCTGGGCAAGGGCACGGAGTACCTCAAGGTCTTCATCGCCTACGGCTCGCCCGCCGGCATGCCCAACTGGCAGACCTCGGGCGAGTTCGACGAGGCCACCGTGGACCTGATGGCGCGCTACATCCAGCAAGACCCGCCCACACCGCCCGAGTTCTCCCTGGCCGACATGGAGAAGTCGCGCAAGGAATACGTGCCCGTCGCCCAGCGGCCCACGAAGAAGATGAACAACTACAACATCAACAACATCTTCTCGGTCACGCTGCGCGATGCGGGCGAGGTGGCGCTGGTCGACGGCGACACCAAGCAGATCATCAACATCGTCAAGACCGGCTACGCGGTGCACATCTCGCGCCTGTCGGCCTCGGGGCGCTACCTGTACGTGATCGGCCGCGACGCGCGCCTGAACCTGATCGACCTGTGGATGGAGAAGCCCGACAACGTGGCCGAGATCAAGATCGGCCTGGAGGCGCGCAGCGTCGAGACCAGCAAGTTCAAGGGCTGGGAAGACAAGATCGCCGTCGCCGGCACCTACTGGCCGCCGCAGTTCGTGCTGATGGACGGCGATACGCTCAAGCCGCGCAAGATCGTCTCCACCCGCGGCACGACGGTGGACAACGAATACCACCCCGAGCCGCGCGTGGCTGCCATCGTGGCCAGCCACCAGAAGCCCGAGTTCCTGGTCAACGCCAAGGAGACTGGCAAGATCTTCATGGTCGATTACACCGACCTCGAAAACCTGAAGATGACGCAGATCGACGCCGCCAAGTTCCTGCACGACGGCGGCTTCGACGCCACGCGCCGCTACTTTCTGACGGCCGCCAACGCCTCCAACAAGATCGCGGTGGTGGACACCAAGACCGACAAGCTGGCCGCGCTGGTGGACGTGGGCAAGACCCCGCACCCGGGCCGCGGCGCCAACTTCGTGCACCCGAAGTTCGGCCCGGTGTGGGCCACCTCGGGCCTGGGCGACGAGAGCATCGCCATCATCGGCACCGACCCGGCCAAGCACAAGGACAACGCCTGGAAGGTGGTGCAGTCGCTCAAGGGCCAGGGCGGCGGCTCGCTGTTCATCAAGACGCACCCGAAATCCACCAACCTGTGGGTGGACACGGCGCTCAACCCCGACGCCAAGGTCAGCCAGAGCGTGGCCGTGTACGACATCAAGGACCTGGCCAAGCCGCCGCAGATCATCGACATCGCCGCGTGCGCCGGGCTCAGTGACGATGGCGCCAAGCGCGTGGTGCAGCCCGAATACAACCAGAAGGGCGACGAGGTCTGGTTCTCGGTCTGGAGCGCGAAGAACAAGGAGTCGGCGATCGTGGTGGTCGATGACAAGACCCGCACCTGCAAGACCGCGATCAAGGATCCTCGATTGGTCACGCCGACCGGCAAGTTCAACGTCTACAACACCATGCACGACGTGTATTGACCCCCGGGAAAGCCGTGGCCGCCGTGACTGCCCGCGCCCTGCTCCGCGCCCTGCCCTGGCTGCTCGCCGGGGCGGCGTGCGCCGCCGCGCCAGCGGCTGAGGCGCCGCCCTTGCCGCTGCGCCAGGCGGCGCTCGTGCGCATGGTGCGGCAGGACTGCGGCGCGTGCCACGGCATGCGGCTCACCGGCGGGCTGGGCCCCGCGCTCACGCGCGAGGCCCTGGCCGGCAAGCCCCCCGAGTACCTGGCCGCCGTCATCACCCACGGCATTCCCGGCACGCCCATGCCGCCCTGGGGCCCCATGCTCCAGAGCGGCGAGGCACAGTGGATCGCCGAGCGGCTGGCCGGCGGCTTCCCCGAAGAACACAGGAGCACCGCCCCATGATGAACCGGCGCACCCTGCTGTCGCTGACCGCCGGCGCGCCGCTGCTCGCCAGCGGCTGCGCGGCCCTCTCCCCCGCGGCCACGCCGCCCGCGCTGCAAGGCACGGGCGACCTGGGCGTGGTCATCGAGCGCGCCCAGGGCGCGCTCACCCTCGTCAACACCAGCCGGCGCGAGGCCATCGGGCACGTCGCCGGGCTGGGCGACCTGTCGCACGCCTCGGTGGTGTTCTCGCGCGACGAGCGCTTCGCCTACGTCTTCGGGCGCGACGGCGGCCTGACCCAGGTGGACATCCTCGCCCAGCGCATCACCGGCCGCGTGATGCAGGCGGGCAACTCCATCGGCGGCGCCATCAGCGCCGACGGCCGCCTGGTCGTGGCGCAGAACTACCAGCCCGGCGGCATCAAGGTATTCGACGCCGCCACGCTGGAGCTGCTGGCCGACGTGCCCGCCACCATGCCCGGCGGCACGCGCTCGCGCGTCGTGGGCCTGGCCGACCTGCCGGGCAACCGCTTCATCTACAGCCTGTTCGACGCGGGCGCCATCTGCATCGCCGACTGCGCCGACCCGCGCCAGCCGCGCGTCGCCACCCTGCCCGGCATCGGCAGGCAGCCCTACGACGCACTGGTCTCGCCCGATGGCCGCCACTACATCGCCGGCCTGTTCGGCGAGGACGGCCTGGCCCTGGTCGATCTGTGGGAGGCCGAGCCGCGCGCGCGCCGCATCCTCGCGGGCTACGGGCGCGGCCAGCAGCCCCTGCCCGTCTACAAGATGCCGCACCTGCGCGGCTGGGCTGTGGCCGGGCGCCACGCCTACCTGCCCGCCATCGGCCGCCACGAGGTGCTGGTGGTGGACACCGCCACCTGGGCCGAGGTGGGCCGCATCCCCGTCGCGGGCCAGCCCGTGTTCGTGATGGCGCGGCCCGGCGGGCGGCAGGTGTGGGTCAACTTCGCCGTTCCCGACTACGACCGCGTGCAGGTCATCGACACGCCGAGCCAGCGCATCGTCGAGACGCTGCACCCCGGCAAGGCCGTGCTGCACATGGAATTCACGCCGCGCGGCGAATCGGTCTGGATCAGCTGCCGCGACGACAACCGCGTGCAGGTTTATGACACCGATACCTTGCAGCCGCAGGCCACGCTCGCGGTGGACGCGCCCAGCGGCATCTTCTTTACCGCGCGTGCACAGCGCATGGGGTTCTAGATGGACCTGGCCCTGCTCGACGGCTGGCAGCGCGGCTTTCCGCTGTGCGACGAGCCCTTCCACGCGATCGGCCAGGCGCTGGGCCTGGACGCGGATGCCGTGATCGCGCGCTACGCGCGGCTGCAGCGCACGGGCGCGTTCAGCCGCATCGGCGCCGTGTTCGCGCCCGGCGCGGGCGGCGCGTCCACGCTCGCGGCCATGGCCGTGCCGCCCGGGCGGCTGGAACGGGTGGCTGCCCTCGTCTCGGCCCACGCGGGCGTCAACCACAACTACGAACGCGAGCACGCCACCAACCTCTGGTTCGTCGCCACGGGCCGCGATGCCGCCCAGGTCGAGGGGCTGCTGCGCGCCATCGAGCAGGACAGCGGCCTGCCCGTGCTGCGCCTGCCCATGCTGCGGCCCTACCGCATCGACACCGCCTTCGGCCTGCGCGAGCAGCACACGCCCGGCGGCCCCACGCACGGCGCGCCCGCGCCGCTCCCCCCCGCCGAGGGGCCGCTCGCGGCGCTGGCCGAGCAGGGCCTGCCGCTCGCGCCGCGCCCCTACGGCGCCTGGGCCGCCCAGCTCGGCTGCGGCGCGCGGGACGTGCTGGACACGCTCTCGCGCTGGCTCGCCCAGGGCCAGCTCCAGCGCTTCGGCGTGGTGGTGCGCCACCACGAGCTGGGCTACACCGCGAACGCCATGACCGTGTTCGACGTGCCCGACGCCGAGGTGGACGTCTGCGGCGAGGCCCTGGCCCGCTCGCCCGGCGTCACCCTGGCCTACCGGCGCGCGCGCGCCAGCGGCTGGCCCTACAACCTGTACTGCATGGTGCATGGCCGCGACCGGCAGGCCGTGCGCGCCGCCGTTGCCCAGGCCGCGGCGTATGCCGGGCTGGCGGCGCGGCCCCAGGCGCAGTTGTTCTCGCTGCGCCGCTTCAAGCAGACGGGGGCGCGCCGCTTCGCCCACCATGCATCGAATTTGATAGCTGCCAGCGCTTGATGGACAGGCGCTGGAGGCCAATTTCATACAAAAAATGATCACCCACGAAGACGCCCGCCTCATCGACCGGCTGCACGGCGGCTTCCCGCTCGTGGACCGGCCCTTCGCCGCCGTGGCCGCCGCGCTCGGCTGCACCGAGGAACAGGTGCTCGCGAGCCTGCGCCGCCTGCTCTCGCAGGGCGTGCTCACGCGCTTCGGGCCGCTGTTCCAGATCGAGCGCGCGGGCGGGCAGTTCGTGCTCGCGGCCATCGCCGTGCCCGAAGCGCGCTTCGACGCCGTGAGCGCCGTGGTCAACAGCTTTCCCGAGGTGGCGCACAACTACCGGCGCACCCACACGCTCAACATGTGGTTCGTGGTGGCGGCCGAATCGCCCGCGCAGGCGGCCAGCGCCATCGCGCGCATCGAGGAGGCCGTGGGCCTGCCCGTGCTCGCCTTTCCGAAGGAAGAGGAATACTTCGTCGAGCTGCGCCTGCCGCCGCTCGCCGGCACGGGAGAACCCCATGGCGCTTGATGCCTTCGACCGCGCGCTGATCGCCGCCACCCAGGGCGGCCTGCCCCTCGTCGCGCGCCCCTACGAAGCCGTGGGCGCCATGCTCGGCGTGCCCGGCGAGCAGGTGCGCGAGCGCCTCGCGCAGATGCTCGGCGCAGGCCTGGTGCGCCGCATCGGCGCCGTGCCCAACCACTACCGCCTGGGCTACACGGCCAACGGCATGAGCGTGTGGGACGTGGCCGACGAGCACGTCGCCACCCTCGGCCCCCGCGTGGCCGCGCTGCCCGGCGTGAGCCACTGCTACCGCCGCCCGCGCCACCTGCCCGCGTGGCCCTACAACCTGTTCGCCATGCTGCACGGCCCCACGCGCGAGAGCGTGGAACGGCAGGCCGGGGAGATCGCCGCGCTGCTGGGCGATGCCTGCCGGGCGCGAGACATCCTGTATTCCACCGCCATCCTGAAAAAGACTGGCTTACGACTCAAGGACTGAACCATGTTCCGCATCAGCCAGTACCTGCGCGAAATCGCCCAGGCGCAAGCCACCGGCCAGTACCCCACGCCCCGCGAGCGCCAGGCGAGAGGCCCCGTCGTCATCTGGAACCTGATCCGCCGCTGCAACCTCACCTGCAAGCACTGCTACGCGCTCTCGGCCGACCACGACTATGCGGGCGAGCTGTCCTTGCCGGAAGTCTTCACGGTCATGGACGACCTCCAGGCCTTCGGCGTGCCCGCGCTCATCCTCTCGGGCGGCGAGCCGCTGCTGCGCCCCGACCTGTTCGAGATCGCGGCGCGTGCGCGCAGCCTGGGCTTCTACACCGGCCTCTCGACCAACGGCACGCTGATCGACGCCCCCCTGGCCGCGCGCATCGCGGGCGCGGGCTTCGACTACGTGGGCATCAGCCTCGACGGGCTCAGGGCCACGCACGACAAATTCCGCCGCCTCGACGGCGCCTTCGACCGCAGCCTCGCCGCCATCCGCCACCTGGCCGCGCACGGCGTGAAGGTGGGCCTGCGCTTCACCATGACGGCGCTCAACGCGCACGACCTGCCCGCGCTCTTGCAGCTCATGCGGGACGAGGGCGCCAACAAGTTCTACTTCTCGCACCTGAACTACGCGGGGCGCGGCAACATCCACCGCGACAAGGACGCGCACCACCAGGCCACGCGCGCCGCGATGGACCTGCTGTTCGACCACGCCTGGGCCGCCATGCAGGCCGGCAGCACCGACGAGTACGTGAGCGGCAACAACGACGCGGATGGCCCCTACCTGCTGCAATGGGTGCGCGAGCGCCTGCCGCAGTGGGAAGGCGCGCTGCGCCAGCGCCTCGCCGCCTGGGGCGGCAACGCCAGCGGCCAGATGGTGGCCAACATCGACAACCTGGGCCACGTGCACCCCGACACCATGTGGTGGCACCACGACCTGGGCAGCGTGCGCGAGCGGCCGTTCTCGCAGATCTGGAGCGACGTGGGCGACCCATTGATGGCGGGCCTCAAACAGCACCCGCGCCCCGTGCAGGGCCGCTGCGCGTCGTGCCGATACCTCTCCATCTGCAACGGCAACACGCGCGTGCGCGCCCAGCAGCTCACGGGCAACCCCTGGGCCGAAGACCCCGGCTGCTACCTGAGCGACGCCGAGGTGGGCGCGGCCTGTACGCCCGCCGCCGCGCGCCGCACCATCGAGATCGCCCATGCCTAGCCTGCGCCCCCTCCTCCTTCTCGCCCTCGCCTGGTTCGCCGCGGCACACGCCGAAACCTCCGCCAAGCCCGACGCCCCCGCGCTCTACCAGCAGCACTGCGCCGCCTGCCACGGCGCGCAGCGCACCGGCCTCATGGGCCCGGCGCTGCTGCCCGAGAGCCTGGAGCGCACGCGCCCCGCCGAGGTCCAGCGCACCATCGCCGAGGGCCGCGCCGCCACGCAGATGCCCGCATTCGCGGGCCAGCTCGCGCCCGAAGAGATCGCCGCGCTGGCCGCCTGGGTGCGCACGCCCATCGTGCCCGCGCCGCGCTGGAGCGACGGCGACATCCGCGCCTCGCGCACGTTCACGCCCGCGCCCGCCGACGAGCCTTCCAAGCCGAAGTGGGACGCCGACCCGATGAACCTGTTCGTCGTCGTCGAGGGCGGCGACCACCACGTCTCGCTGCTCGACGGCGACCGCTTCGAGGTCATCGCGCGCTTCGCCAGCCGCTACGCGCTGCACGGCGGCCCCAAGTTCACGCCCGACGGGCGCTACGTGTTCTTCGGCTCGCGCGACGGCTGGATCACCAAGTACGACCTCTGGCGCCTGCGCGTGGTGGCCGAGGTGCGCGCGGGCCTGAACATGCGCAACGTGGCCGTGAGCGGCGACGGCCGCTGGGTCATGGCGGCCAACTACCTGCCGCACACGCTGGCGCTGTTCGACGCCGACCTGAACCTCGTCAAGACCTACGCCGCCGCCACGCTGGACGGCCAAACCAGCTCGCGCGTCTCGGCCGTGTACGACGCCGCGCCGCGCAAGAGCTTCGTCGTCGCGCTGAAGGACATCGCCGAGCTGTGGGAGATCAGCTACGACCCCAAGGCGCCGCCCCTCTACGACGGCTGGGTGCACGACTACCAGATGAAGGAGGGCCTGCCCAAGGACGGCTTCCTGGGCGTGCGCCGCACGCCCTTGAGCGAGCCGCTGGACGATTTCTTTTTCGACCAGCCCTACCGCCACGTGCTCGGTGCCACACGCCCCCGGCCGGGCGAAGGAGCCAGCGCACAGGTAGTGAACCTGGACGCGCGCGTCAAGGTGGCCGACCTGCCCATCGCCGGCATGCCGCACCTGGGCTCGGGCATCACCTTCGCGTGGAACGGCACCACGGTGCTCGCCAGCCCGAACCTGGGCGGTGGCGCGGTGGACGTGATCGACATGAAGACCTGGAAGACCGTGCGCACCATCCAGACGCCCGGCCCCGGCTTCTTCATGCGCAGCCACGAGGCCACGCCCTACGCCTGGACGGACTCGATGATGAGCCCCACGGCCAAGGACACGCTGACCATCATCGACAAGCGCACGCTGGAAACCGTGGCCCAGGTGCGCGAGCCGGGCAAGACGCTCGCGCACATCGAGTTCACGCGCGACGGGCGCTACGCGCTGGCCAGCGTGTGGGAGATGGACGGCGCCATCGTGGTCTACGACGCCGCCACGTTCAAGGAGGTCAAGCGCCTGCCCATGAAGAAGCCCGTGGGCAAGTACAACGTGTGGAACAAGATCACGCGCAGCGAAGGGACCTCGCATTGAGCGGACCGCCCTTCTCCGCGCTCGAACCGATGCCCGGCCCGCGCCTGCCGGGCGACCTCGTGGTGTGGCTGCTGGTGCTGGTGGAGCTGCTCACCTTCGGCATGCTGTTCATCGCCTTCGCCGCCGCGCGGCTGCGCGAGCCGGCCGTGTTCGCCGCGGGGCAGGCCACGCTGGACCTGAACTCGGGCGCGCTCAACACGGTGCTGCTCGTGAGCGCGAGCGGCTGCGCGGCGCGCGCGCTGCACGCGGTGCGCGGCGGCCGCAGCACGGCGGGCGCGCGCTGGCTGCTGGGCGCGCTGGCCTGCGCCCTGGGCTTCCTCGCCGTGAAGGGCCACGAGTACGCGGACAAGTGGCGCGAGGGCATCGACGTCGCGAACAACACGTTCTACCTGCTGTACGTGATGCTCACGGGCTTCCACTTCCTGCACGCGGCCGTGGGCTGCCTGCTGTTCGCGCTGCTGTGGCCGCCCACGCGGCGCGGCGCCTACGGGCCGGGGCATTGCCATGCGCTGGAGACGGGGGTCGTGTTCTGGCACATGGTGGACCTGCTGTGGATGGTGCTGTTTCCGCTGGTCTACGTGCTGCGCTGAAGCCCCATCGCTATCGTATCAATAGCTGCCAGCGCACGCCATACGGGCGCTGGATACCCAAAACACCCTGAACGCCATGGACACCGCCACCCGCCGCCGCATCGACGCCATCTGGGCCACCCTGCTGTGCGCCACCGCCCTGACCTGGTGGCTGGGCGAGAGCGCCGCCGCCGCACGCGCGGGCCTGGCCACGGCCTGCGTGGTGCTCGGGCTCTCGGCGCTCAAGGGCGCGCTGATCGTGCTCGACTACATGGAGCTGCGCCACGCGCCCGCGCTGTGGCGGCGGCTGCTGCTGGGCTGGCTGGCGGCGGTGCTGTTGCTGCTCCTGGGCGCAGCCGCATGGCACGCCCGGCTCATTTCTTGAACGGGTTCAAGGAAAGTTCCCGAGTCAAACGGGAGGATAAGGCCCTCACGATCGAAGGAGGGCTTACGAATGAGCCAGGTGCACAGCGGGTTTACCAAGCAGATGGCCCGCAACATGTTCTACGGCGGCACGGTGTTTTTCGCGCTGCTGTTCGCCGCCATCATTTTCGACAGCGAGCGGCGCATCCCCGAGCGCTCCCACGCCGACGCCATCACGCCCGCCGTGGTCGCGGGCAAGAAGGTGTGGGAGACGCGCAACTGCATCGGCTGCCACACGCTGCTCGGCGAGGGCGCGTACTTCGCGCCCGAGCTGGGCAACGTCTACAAGCGCCGGGGGCCCGTCTTCATCAAGGCCTGGCTCGCGGGCATGCCCACGCACACGCCGGGGCGCCGCCAGATGCCGCAGTTCAACCTGAGCGAGCAGCAGACCAACGACCTCATCGAGTTCCTCAAGTGGACCAGCGAGATCAACACCGAGAACTGGCCACCCAACATCGAAGGCTGACCGAGGAGCACACCCCATGACAAACACGGTTCTCAAATACCAAAGCCAGTCGGTATCGCGGCTGTACTTCATCGCGGCCATGGTGCTGTTCGCCGGGCAGATCCTCTTCGGCATCACGCTCGGGCTGCAGTACCTGATCGGCGACCTGTTCTTCCCGTACATCCCGTTCAACATCGCGCGCATGGTGCACACCAACCTGCTCATCGTGTGGCTACTGTTCGGCTTCATGGGCGCGGCGTACTACATCGTGCCCGAGGAGGCCGAGACCGAGCTGCACAGCCCGGCCCTGGCCGTCGCGCTGTTCTGGATCTTCCTGGCCGCCGGGGTGCTCACCATCCTGGGCTACCTGCTCGTGCCCTACGCCAAGCTGGCCGAGCTCACGGGCAACGACCTGCTGCAGACCATGGGGCGCGAGTTCCTCGAGCAGCCGCTGCCCACCAAGGTCGGCATCGTCATCGTGGCGCTGGGCTTCCTCTACAACATCAGCCTCACCGCGCTCAAGGGCCGCAAGACCAGCGTCACCGTGGTGCTGCTGATGGGCCTGTGGGGCCTGGCGCTGATGTTCCTGTTCAGCTTCGTGAACCCGCACAACCTCGTGCGCGACAAGATGTACTGGTGGTTCGTGGTGCACCTGTGGGTCGAGGGCGTGTGGGAGCTGATCCTGGGCGCGCTGCTGGCCTACGTGCTGGTCAAGACCACGGGCGTGGACCGCGAGGTCATCGACAAGTGGCTCTACGTCATCATCGCGTTCGCGCTCATGAGCGGCCTGCTCGGCACGGGGCACCACTTCTACTTCATCGGCCTGCCCGGCTACTGGCACTGGATCGGCAGCATCTTCTCGGCGCTCGAACCGATCCCGTTCTTCATGATGACCATGTTCGCGTTCAACATGGTGCAGCGCCGCCGCCGCAACCACCCCAACCAGGCCGCCGTGCTGTGGGCCGTGGGCACCGCCGTGATGGGCTTCCTGGGCGCGGGGCTGTGGGGCTTCATCCACACGCTGAGCGCCGTCAACTACTACACGCACGGCTCGCAGATCACCGCCGCGCACGGCCACCTGGCCTTCTACGGCGCCTACGTGCTCGTGGTCATCACGCTCATCAGCTACGCCATGCCCACGCTGCGCGGGCGCCTGGCCAACAGCGAGCGCGCGCAGGCGGTGGAGATGTGGAGCTTCTGGATCATGAGCATCGGCATGGGCGTGATGGTGCTGGCCCTCACGGGCGCGGGCATCGTGCAGGTGTGGCTGCAGCGCCTGCCCGAGACCAACGCCATGGGCTTCATGGCCACGCAGGACGAGCTGCGCATCTTCTACTGGGTGCGCATCCTGGGCGGCGTGACCTTCCTCGCGGGCCAGTTCACCTATTTCGCGAGCTTCTTCGTGGGCGGCAGCCCCGTGCTGCCCGAGACCGCCCCGGCGGGCGGCGCCGGCGCCAACCCGCTGCGCGTACAGCCCGCCCAGCGCGCCTGACGGAGCCCATGCCCATGGACTCCAGCGACCAGCGGCACCTGCCCTACTACGCCGAGCAGGGCGGCGAGAGCGCGCTCTTCGAGCACGCCTTCCGCCAGCGCCTGCCCGCGCTCATCAAGGGGCCCACGGGCTGCGGCAAGACGCGCTTCGTCGAGCACATGGCGGCGCGCCTGGGCCGCCCGCTCGTCACCATGAGCTGCCACGACGACCTCTCGGCCGCCGACCTCGTGGGCCGCCACCTCATCGCCGACGGCGGCACCGTGTGGGCGGACGGGCCGCTCACGCGGGCCGTGCGCACGGGCGCCATCTGCTACCTCGACGAGGTGGTCGAGGCGCGCAAGGACACCACCGTGGTGCTGCACCCGCTGGCCGACGACCGGCGCGTGCTGCCCATCGAGCGCACGGGCGAGCAACTGGCCGCCGCGCCGGGCTTCATGCTCGTGGTGAGCTACAACCCGGGCTACCAGAACATCCTCAAGAGCCTCAAGCCCAGCACGCGCCAGCGCTTCGTGGCGCTGAACTTCGGCTACCCCGCGCCCGCCGTGGAGCAGGCCATCGTGGAGCGCGAATCGGGCGTGCCCGCGGCCACGGCCGGGCGCCTCGTGGCGCTGGCCCAGGCGCTGCGCCGCCTCACCGAGCAGGACCTGGAGGAAACCGTGAGCACCCGCCTGCTCGTGATGGCCGCGCGCCTGGCCGCCAGCGGCGTGGCGCTGCGCACGGCCTGCCAGGCCGCCATCGTCGATGCCCTCACCGACGACGCCGACACCGCCGCCGCGCTGGCCGAAGTGGTGGCCGCCGTGCTGGGCGAATAAACGGCGCCCGGGAGCACGGCATGGAGGAATGGGTCGGCCGCCAGTGGCACCGCTTCATCACGCGCGCGGCCGACGGCCGGGCCTCGCGGGCCACGGTGCGCCTCGATGAGATGCAGCGCGCCATCGGGCTGCTGTTCCGCGCGGGCGGCGGCGGCGCGGGCGTGCGCATCGCGCCGGCCGGCACCAGCCGCGTGGGCGGCGCGCGCGGCCTGCTGCAGCGCCTGGCCGGCAGCGGCACGCACGCCGTGCTGGGCCAGCGGCAGGGCGACGTGCTGGCCCTGCCGCCCGAGATCGGCGTGTTCGACGATGCGGCGCTCAACCGCGCGCTCTACCTGTGGCTGGCCGCGCTGGCGGCCCACCTCGAACCCGGCGGTGACTGGCTCGCCAGCCACGTGGCCGCTACGCGGGCCGCACTGGCCGCCTTTCCGGGCCTGCGCCCACGCTACGGGCAGCTTTGCGCCGCGCAGCTCGCGCAGCGGCCCGACCCCGGCCGCCTGCGCGGGCGCGCCGCCGAGGCCGAGCGCGCCGTGCAGCGCGCGCTGCGCGGCGAGGGCACCCTTTCCCTCCCCATCACCCACGCCGACGTGGCGCCGCTGTGGCTGTGGCTCACGCTGCCGCCCGGCGCGGCGGCGGCCCCCGCGCGCACCGGCGCGGCGCAGGAAGCCTCCAGCGCGCACCAGCCCCCGAGCGCCAGCGACCCGCGCCGCCGCGCCGCGCAGGCCGTGAACGACGAGCGCCACGCGGCGCCGCTGGTGATGTTCTTCCGGGCCGAGTCCATCCTGTCGTGGAGCGAGTTCACGCGCGTGAACCGCGCGGACGACGACGAGGACGACGGCAACGCCCTCGCGGCCGCCAACGACATGGACGAACTCGCCATCGCCCCCGACGGGCGCAGCGCGGCCTCGCGCGTGAAGTTCGACCTCGACCTGCCCAGCGCCGCGCAGGACGACCTGCCCCTGGGGCCCGGCGAGCGCTACCCCGAATGGAGCCACCGCCGCCAGGCGCTGCTGCCCGACCACTGCGCGGTGCAGCGCTACGTGGCCCGCGAAGCCGCGCCCTACACCCCGCCGCCCGCGCTGCGCGCCGTGGCCCGGCGCATGCGCCGCCGCCTGGAGGCGCTGCGCGCCGCACCGGGCCGCGCACGCGGCCGCACCGAGGGCGAGGAGATCGACCTCGACGCCTGGGTGCGCCACACCGTGGACGCGGGCCAGGGCCCGCGCACCGACGCCCCGCCCGTCTTCGTGCAGCGCGTGCGCGCCGAGCGCAGCCTGGCCACGCTGCTGCTGGCCGACCTGTCGCTCTCCACCGACGCCTACGCCACGCCCGACGCGCGCGTGATCGACGTGATCCGCGACGCGCTGCAGGTCTTCGGCGAGGCCCTGGCCGCCAGCGGCGACGCGTTCGAGATGCTGGGCTTCTCGTCGGTGCGGCGCCACCACGTGCGCATCCAGCACCTCAAGGGCTTCAACGAGCCCTGGGGCCCCGCCGCGCAAGCGCGCGTGAACGCCATCAAGCCCGGCTACTACACGCGCATGGGCGCCGCCCTGCGCCACGCCACCGCGCGGCTCGCCGCGCGCGGCGAGCGCCAGCGGCTGCTGCTGATCCTCACCGACGGCAAGCCCAACGACCTGGACGCCTACGAGGGCCGCCACGGCCTGGAGGACACGCGCCACGCCGTGCGCGCCGCGCGCGCGGCGGGCCTCACGCCGTTCTGCGTGACCATCGACGCCGCCGCGCACGACTACCTGCCGCACCTGTTCGGCTCGCAGGGCTACGCGCTCGTGCACCGGCCGCAGGACCTGGTGCGGCGCCTGGCGGCCGCCTACGCGGGCCTGACCCGGCCCTGACCAGGGCGCCCGCCGCCCTGGGCGCGGCGTGATCTGCGCCCCATTTGCCCGATGTCATGAAGATTCGCCTTGAATTCTTCTTTAATGAGGGTTAACACCAATAAAACCCCATGGACATCCAGCACTTCGACATTCCGCGCTACCTCGCGGCCCTGCCCTTGTTCCAGGAGATGACGCCCGCCGAGCTGCAGCGCCTGTCCACGGGCAGCCGCCTGCGGCGCTACGCGCGCGGCGAGGCCATCTTCCACGTGGGCATGCCCTGCGAGGAATTCCACGTCACCGTGACGGGGCAGGTCAAGCTGTTCGCGCTCTCGCCCGCGGGGCAGGAGAAGGTGATCGAGCTCGCGGGCCCCGGCATCAGCTTCGCCGAGGCGCTGATGTTCACCGACAGGCCCTACATCGTGAACGCCCAGGCCCTGGCCGACACGCTGCTGCTCTCCGTGGGCAAGGCCGCCGTGGTGCGCGAGATCGAGAGCGAGCCGCGTTTCGCCATGCGCATGCTGGCCGGCATCTCGCGCCGCCTGCACGGCCTGGTGCACGACGTGCAGGCCTACTCGCTGCACAGCGGCATGCAGCGCGTGATCGGCTACCTGCTGCACTCGCTGCCCGAGGACACGCAGGGCGCCGCCGCCCTCGCGCTGGCGGGCGCCGGCTACCCCAGCGCCGCGCAGGCGCACGCGGCCACTGCGCTGAGCGTGTCGCTGCCCGCGAGCAAGGCCACCATCGCCTCGCGGCTGTCGATCACGCCCGAATACTTCTCGCGCGTGCTGCACGAGCTGGAGGGCGCCGGGCTGATCCGCATCGACAAGCGCGAGATCCACATCCCCAACGCGGCGCGGCTCGCGGGCCACACCGTGTGACTTACCGCAGCACCCCCGCCGCGCGCAGCAGCCGGGCCGTTTCGTAGAGCGGCAGGCCCATGATGCCCGTGTAGCTGCCGTTGAGGTTCTCCACATACTGCGCCGCCGGCCCCTGGATGCCGTAGGCCCCGGCCTTGCCCATGGGCTCGCCGCTGGCCACGTAGGCGCCGACCTGCGCCGCCGTCATGGGCGCGAAGCGCACGCGCGAGACCGACAGCGCCGTGAGGCGCTTGGCCCCCGCCTGCAGCGCCACGGCGGTGAGCACGCGGTGCTCGCGCCCCGAGAGTTCGGCCAGCATGCGCGCGGCGTCCTGCGCGCTGCCGGGCTTGCCGTAGATCGTGCGGCCCAGCGCCACCGTGGTGTCGGAGCAGAGGATGGGCGCATCGGGCAGGCCGCGCGCCGCGCGCCGCGCCACGGCGGCGTCGAGCTTGAGGCCCGTCACGCGCTCCACGTAGGCCGCAGGCGCTTCGCCGGGCAGCACGGCCTCGATGGACTCGGCGTCCTCTTCGGGGCCGGGCAGCAGCAGCTCGTGCGCCACGCCCAGTTGTTCGAGCAACTGGCGGCGGCGCGGGCTTTGCGATGCGAGGTAGATGAAATTTTGAGCCAAATCAGCCTCCAGCGCCCGCCAGGCAAGCGCTGGCAGCTATCAAAATGAATTATTCGCGGTGGTACGGGTGCCCCGCGTTCACCGACCACGCGCGGTAGAGCTGCTCGATGAGCAGCACGCGCACCATGGCGTGCGGCAGCGTCAGGTCCGAGAGGCGAATGCGCTCGTGCGCCGCCTGGCGCAAGGCCGGGTCGAGCCCGTCGGGCCCGCCGATCACCAGGGCCACGTCATCGCCGCCCAGTTGCCAATCTTTCAGGCGCTGGGCCAGCGCCTTGGTCGTGAGGCTGGTGCCGCGCTCGTCGAGCGCGACCACGCGCGTGCCCCTGGGGATGGCGGCCTCGATGCGCTCGCGCTCCGCCGCGTAGAGCGTCTCCAGCGTCTTGGAGCCGCGCGGCTCGGTCTTGACGGCCTTGAGCTCGACCTTGAGCTCGGGCGGAAAGCGCTTGGCGTAATCGTCGTAGGCCGTTTGCGCCCAGTCGGGCACACGCTGGCCCACGGCCACGATGAGCAGTTTCAAGGCTTGCGCGCCGACGCCTTCCTGGCGGCCGGCTTCTTCGCTACGGGCTTGGCCGGCTTGACCAGTTTGGCAGCGGCCTTGGGTGCCGCCTTGGGCGCCGCTTTTTTCGCGGCGGGCTTGTTGACCACCACGGTTTTCACGGGGGCCTTGGCCGCGGCTTTCTTCACAGCGGGCTTTTTGGCCGCGGGCTTGGCGGCCGTCTTGGCGGGTGCCTTCTTGGCCGCAGGCTTGGCGGCGGGCTTGGGAGCCGCCGCCTTCCTGGCGGGCGCTTTCCGGGCGGGCGCCTCTTCCGATGCCGTCATCTTGCGCGGCTTGGCCGCACCGAGCTTCAGGCGCACGGGCTTGTCGCCCCAGATCTCCTCGAGCCGGTAGTACTGGCGGATTGCGGGCTGCATGATGTGCGCCACGGCCTGGCCGCAGTCCACGATGATCCATTCGCCGTTGTCCTCGCCCTCGGTGCGGGGCTTGGTGAAGCCCGCCTCGCGCACGGCGTCGCGCACGCTCGCGGCCAGGGCCTTGGTCTGGCGGTTGGAGCTGCCGGTGGCCACGATGACCCGCTCGAACAATGGCGAGAGGTGCTCGGTGTTGAAGACCTGGATGTCGTGCGCCTTGACGTCCTCCAGGCCATCGACGATGGCGCGCTGGAGCTTGGTGACGTCCTTCTTGGCAGCGGATTCCGAGGGGGTGGAGGTGGTCATCAGGCGTTGGTAGAGGTGAAGGTAAGGGTCAATATAGCGCGTATGGCGCACGAAACGGGGATGAGGCTGCAGATGCGGTGGCGGATGCGGAGCCGCTTCAGATCCAGTTGCGCCGCACCAGGAAGTGCCGCGTGAGCTGGCCTTCGGGCGAATCCGGCGGGTCTTCGCGCCGGTAGGCCCAGCCCGCCAGGGGCGGCATGGACAGCAGGATGGACTCGGTGCGCCCGCCCGACTGCAGGCCGAAGTGCGTGCCGCGGTCCCACACAAGATTGAATTCCACGTAGCGCCCGCGCCGGTAGAGCTGGAACGCGCGCTCGCGCTCGCCGAAGGGCATGCCCGCGCGGCGGTCCACGATGGGCAGGTAGGCGCCCAGGAAGGCATCGCCCACGGCCTGCGTCATCGCCAGGCTGCGCTCGAAGCCCAGGTCCGAGAAGTCGTCGAAGAAGATGCCGCCCACGCCGCGCTGCTCGTCGCGGTGCTTCAGGTAGAAATACTCGTCGCACCAGCGCTTGAAGCGCAGGTACAGCCCTTCGCCGAAGGGGTGGAGCGCGTCGTGGCACATGCGGTGGAAGTGCACCGCGTCTTCCTCGAAGCCGTAGTACGGCGTGAGGTCCATGCCGCCGCCGAACCAGCACACGGGCGCCTGGCCGGGCTGCCCGGCCGCGATCATGCGCACGTTCATGTGCACCGTGGGCACGTAGGGATTGAGCGGGTGGAACACGAGCGACACGCCCATGGCCTCGAACGGCGCGCCCGCCAGCTCGGGCCGGTGCTGCGTGGCCGAGGGCGGCAGCTGCGGCCCGCGCACGTGCGAGAAGCCCACGCCCGCGCGCTCGAACACGCGGCCGCCTTCAAGGATCTGGGTGATGCCGTCGCCCTGCAGCGCCTCTTCGGTGCCCTTGTGCCAGGCATCAACGGCGAAGCGCGCGCCCTGGGGCTCTTCCACGCCTTCGAGCGCGCCCGTGATGCGCGACTGCAGGTCCACGAGGTAGCCGCGCACGCGCTCCACGGCGCCGGTGGGGTGCAGCGCGCTCATCCGTTCTTCACGGCGCGGTGGCCGATGTCGTGGCGGTACTGCGCACCGTCGAAGTGGATGTCGCGCGCCACGTCGTACACGCGCTGCTGGGCCTGCTTGACGCTGTCGGCCAGCGCGGTCACGCACAGCACGCGGCCGCCGCTGGTGCGCAGCGCGACGTTGTCGAGCTGCGTGCCGGCATGGAAGACCATGGCGTCGTCGGCATCGGCCGGCAGGCCGGTGATCGCGTCGCCCTTGCGCGGGTTCTCGGGGTAGCCGTGCGCGGCCATCACCACGCCCAGGGCCGTGCGCCGGTCCCACTGCAGCTCGACCTGGTCGAGCTTGCCGTCCACGGCGGCGCCGAGCACTTCCACGAGGTCGCTCTTGAGGCGCATCAGGATGGGCTGGGTCTCGGGGTCGCCCATGCGGCAGTTGAATTCCAGCGTCTTGGGGTGGCCCTTGGCGTCGATCATCAGGCCCGCGTACAGGAAACCCGTGTACGGAATGCCGTCCTTCTCCATGCCGCGGATCGTGGGCAGGATGATCTCGCGCATGGCGCGCGCATGCACGTCGGCGGTGACGACCGGCGCGGGCGAGTACGCGCCCATGCCGCCCGTGTTCGGGCCCTGGTCGCCGTCCTGGAGGCGCTTGTGGTCCTGGCTGGTGGCGAGAGCCGCGACGTTCTTGCCGTCGCACAGCACGATGAAGCTGGCCTCCTCGCCCGCGAGGAATTCCTCGATGACCACGCGCGCGCCGCCTTCGTTGTGCGCCACGCCGTACTTGTTGTCCACGAGCATGAAGTCCACGGCCTCGTGTGCTTCCTGCAGCGTCATGGCCACCACCACGCCCTTGCCCGCGGCCAGGCCGTCGGCCTTGATGACGATGGGCGCGCCCAGGCGGTCCACGAAGGCGTGGGCCGCGGCCGGGTCGGTGAAGGTGTCGTAGTCCGCCGTGGGAATGCCGTGGCGGCGCATGAAGGCCTTGCTGAACGCCTTGGAGCTCTCGAGCTGCGCGGCCTCCTGGGTAGGGCCGAACACGCGCAGGCCGTGGGCGCGGAATTCGTCCACCACGCCCGCCGCGAGCGGCGCCTCGGGGCCGACCACGGTGAGGCCGATCTTCTGCTCCTGCGCCCAGGCGCGCAGCGCGTGCACGTCCGTGAGGGGCACGTTCTCGAACTTGGGGTTCAGCGCCGTGCCGCCGTTGCCCGGGGCCACGTAGACCTTGGTGGCCTTGGGCGACTGGGCCAGCTTCCAGGCCAGCGCATGCTCGCGGCCGCCGCCGCCGATGACGAGTACTTTCATGGGTTCCTGGAGGGGTTAGAGCGCCGCGTTGTGGTAGATCTCTTGCACGTCGTCCAGCTCCTCGAGCACGTCGAGCAGCTTCTGCATCTTCGCGGCGTCGTCGCCGGTCAGCTCGATGGTGTTCTCGGCGCGCATGGTCACCTCGGCCATTTCGGCATTCAGGCCCGCGGCCTGCAGCGCGTCGCGCACGGCCTCGAAGTCGCCGGGGGCGGTGAGCACCTCGATCGCGCCGTCGTCGTGGGTCATGACGTCTTCGGCGCCGGCTTCCAGCGCCACTTCCATCACCTTGTCCTCGCTCGTGCCCGGCGCGAAGACGAGCTGGCCCACGTGCTTGAACTGGAAGGCCACCGAGCCCTCGGTGCCCATGTTGCCGCCGTGCTTGCTGAAGGCGTGGCGCACCTCGGCCACGGTGCGCACGCGGTTGTCGGTCATGGTGTCCACGATGATGGCCGCGCCGGCTATGCCGTAGCCCTCGTAGCGGATTTCTTCATACGTCAGGCCCTCGGCGTTGCCCGTGGCCTTGTCGATGTTGTACTTGATACGGTCGGCGGGCATGTTAGCCGCCTTGGCCTTGTCCACCGCCAGGCGCAGGCGGGGGTTGGCCGTCAGGTCGCCGCCGCCCGAGCGGGCAGCCACGGTGATCTCGCGGATGATCCGGGTCCAGATCTTGCCGCGCTTCTCATCCTGCCGCCCCTTGCGGTGCTGGATGTTGGCCCATTTGCTGTGTCCTGCCACAGAGTGTCCTTCGTATTGATTTAATCTACTGGGCTCGATTTTACTTTTGCCAGCCACGCTCCCCCGAGGAAACCCGAAATGGCCGACCCGCTCCTGATTGCCAAGCATGCCTCCACCGAATGCCAGCTCCTGCCGGGCCTGGCCAACCGCCACGGGCTCATCACGGGCGCCACGGGCACGGGCAAGACCGTCACGCTGCAGACGCTGGCCGAAGGCTTCTCGCGCATCGGCGTGCCCGTGTTCATGGCCGACGTGAAGGGCGACCTCACGGGCATCAGCCAGCAGGGCAGCATCGGCGGCAAGCTCGCCGCCACGCTCCAGGACCGGGGGCTCAACCTGCCCGAACCCGCCGCCTGCCCCACCACGCTGTGGGACGTGTTCGGCGAACAGGGCCACCCCGTGCGCGCCACCATCTCCGACATGGGTCCGCTGCTGCTCGGGCGCATGCTCAACCTCAACGAAACGCAATTAGGCGTGCTGAACCTGGTCTTCAAGATCGCCGATGACAATGGTTTGCTTTTGCTGGACCTGAAGGACCTGCGCGCCATGCTCCAGTACGTGGGCGACAACGCCAAGGAGTTCACCACGGGCTACGGCAACATCAGCGCGGCCAGCGTGGGCGCCATCCAGCGCGGCCTGCTGCAGATCGAGCAGCAGGGCGGCGACAAGTTCTTCGGCGAGCCCATGCTCGACATCCACGACTTCATGCAGACCGTGGACGGCAAGGGGGTGGTCAACATCCTCGCGGCCGACAAGCTCATGAACTCGCCGCGCCTGTACGCCACCTTCCTGCTGTGGATGCTCTCGGACCTGTTCGAGCAACTGCCCGAGATAGGCGACCCCGAGCAGCCCAAACTGGTGTTCTTCTTCGACGAGGCGCACCTCTTGTTCAACGAGGCGCCCAAGGTGCTCGTCGAGCGCATCGAGCTCGTGGTGCGCCTCGTGCGCTCCAAGGGCGTGGGCGTGTACTTCGTGACGCAGAACCCGCTCGACATTCCCGACAGCGTGCTCGCGCAACTGGGCAACCGCGTGCAGCACGCGCTGCGCGCCTTCACCCCGCGCGACCAGAAGGCAGTGAAGGCCACGGCCACCACCATGCGCCAGAACCCGGGCCTGGACATCGAGGCTGCCATCACCGAGCTGGCAGTGGGCGAGGCGCTCATCAGCTTCCTCGACGCCAAGGGCCGCCCCAGCGTGACCGAGCGCGTCTTCGTGCTGCCGCCGGGCAGCCAGATCGGCCCGATCACGCCCGCGCAGCGCCAGGCGCTGATGGCGGGCTCGCTCGTGGCCGAGGTGTACGAAAAGGCCGTGGACCGCGAATCGGCCTACGAAAAACTCCAGGGCCGCGCCGCCAACGATGCCCCTACGGCCTCCGCCCCTGGCGGCAAGGTGGCCGCACCCAGCAGCGATGGCGGCGGCATGCTCGGCGGCCTGAACGACGTGCTGTTCGGCACCACCGGCCCGCGCGGCGGCAAGCACGACGGGCTGGTGCAGACCATGGCCAAGTCCGCCGTGCGCACCGTGGGCAATCAGGTCGGCCGTGAGATCCTGCGCGGCGTGCTGGGCAGCCTGTTCGGCGGCAAGCGTTGAGAGCGTTGAAAGCCACCCCATGGACACGCTGACCTGCTTCACCCTCGCCACCACCGGCCACGTCGCCCACCTGGTACTCAACCGCCCCGAGGCGATGAACACCATGCACCCGCTGTTCTGGCGCGAGCTGGACCAGGTGCTGGCCCGCCTGCACGACAGCGGCGAGGCGCGCGCCCTCGTCATCAGCAGCACGGGCAAGCACTTCTCCGCCGGCATGGCGCTCGAGACCTTCGGCGGCGCCATCACGCTGGACGACCAGAGCCCCGAAGGCCGCGCCGCCGTCTTCGACCTGCTGACCGGCATGCAGGCCACCTTCACCCGGATCGAGAACCTGCGCATCCCCGTCATCGCGGCCATCCACGGCGGCTGCATCGGCGGCGCGGTGGACATGGTCACGGCCGCCTGCATCCGCTACGCCACGGCGGACGCTTTCTTCTGCATCCAGGAGATCAACATCGGCATGGTGGCCGACGTGGGCACGCTGCAGCGCCTGCCCAAGCTCATTCCCATGGGCATGGTCAAGGAACTGGCCTACACGGGCCGGCGCCTGCCCGCCGCGCGCGCTCTAAGCCTGGGCCTGGTCAACGAGGTGCTCGACACGCAGGAGGCCATGCTGGCCGCCGCGCTGGAGTGCGCGCAGGAGATCTCGGCCAAGCCGCCCGTGGCCATCTGGGGCACCAAGCAGGCTGTGCACTACGCGCGCGACCATTCGGTGGAAGACAGCCTGCGCCAGATGGGCTGGCTGCAAGGCGCCATCTGGAGCAACCGCCACGTGCACGAGTCCGTCACCGCCATGAAGCACCGGCGCGCGGGCGAGTTTCCGGCACTCGCGCCGCTGCGGCACTTCAAAGACGCATAGCGCAAATCGTCAAAAACGATAGCTGCTTGCGCGCTCTGGGCGGGCGCTAGAGGCCTGTTTGGCTTTGAATCGCCCGGGAGAGCGCTATCATTGGCTCCTCCCGCCTCCCCGCCTTTCGAGGATGCCGCCATGACCGCGCCCACCCTGCACCTGCCCACCTACGAAGACGTTGCCGCCGCCGCCCGCCGGCTCGACGGCGTAGCGCACCGCACGCCCGTGCTGCGCTCCTCCACGGCCGACGAGCTGCTCGGCGCCCAGCTGTTCTTCAAGTGCGAGAACCTGCAGCGCATGGGCGCCTTCAAGTTCCGGGGCGCGTACAACGCACTCTCGCGCTTTTCCGAGGCGCAGCGCGAGCACGGCGTGCTGGCCTTCTCATCGGGCAACCACGCGCAGGCCATCGCGCTGTCGGCCCGGCTGCTCGACATGCCCGCCGTCATCGTCATGCCCGAGGACGCGCCCGCCGCCAAGATGACGGCCACGCGCGAATACGGCGCCCAGGTCGTCACGTACGACCGCTTCACCGAGGACCGCGAGGCCATCAGCCGCCGCCTGGCCACCGAGCGCGGCATGACGCTCGTGCCCCCGTTCGACCACCCCGACGTGATCGCGGGCCAGGGCACCGCGGTGAAGGAGCTGCTCGAGGAGGAGCCCGGCCTCGACTGCCTCTTCGTCTGCCTGGGCGGCGGCGGCCTGCTCTCGGGCAGCCTGCTCGCGGCCAAGGCCCTGGCGCCGCAGTGCAAGGTATACGGTGTGGAGCCCGAAGCGGGCAACGACGTGCAGCAGTCGCTGCGCGCAGGCCGCATCGTGCAGATCCCCACGCCCCACACCATCGCCGACGGCGCGCAGACCCAGGCTCCGGGCCAGTACACCTTCCCCATCATCCAGCGCGACGTGACCGACGTGGTCACCGTGAACGACGAGGCGCTCGTGCAGGCCCTGCGCTTCTTCGCCGAGCGCATGAAGATCGTCGTCGAGCCCACGGGCGCCCTGGCCTTCGCGGGCGCGCGCTGCGGCGGCACGGACCTGCGCGGCGCGCGCGTGGGCATCGTCATCAGCGGCGGCAACGTCGATCTGGCGCGCTACGCGCGCTTCCTCTCCGACTGAAATTTCCTATGAACACCAACGTCCACCTCATCGACCACCCGCTCGTGCAGCACAAGCTCACGCTGATGCGCCGCAAGGACGCCAGCACCAACAGCTTCCGCCGCCTGCTGGGCGAGCTCTCCACGCTCATGGCCTACGAGGTCACGCGCGACATGCCGCTGCAAGACCTGGTGATCGAAACCCCGCTCGAAACCATGACGGGCAAGATCATCGACGGCAAGAAGCTCGTGCTCGTCTCCATCCTGCGCGCAGGCAACGGCTTCCTCGACGGCATGCTCAACGTGGTGCCCGGCGCGCGCGTGGGCCACATCGGCCTGTACCGCGACCCGGCCACGCTGCAGCCCGTGGAGTACTACTTCAAGATGCCGTCGGAGATGCAGGAGCGCGACATCATCGTCGTGGACCCCATGCTCGCCACGGGCAACTCCGCCGCCGCCGCCGTGGAGCGGCTCAAGAAGCTGCAGCCGCGCTCCATCAAGTTCGTGTGCCTGCTGGCCGCGCCCGAGGGCGTGGCCACGCTGCAGAAGGCCCACCCCGACGTGCCCATCTACACCGCCGCCATCGACCGCGAGCTGAACGATCACGGCTACATCCTGCCGGGGCTGGGGGATGCGGGCGACCGCATCTTCGGCACGAAGTAACCGTGAAGCGGCGCCTGATCCTCCTGCTGCTGGCCGCCGGCCTGCTCGCTGGCTGTGCCTCGTCCGCGCAGCCCGGGCAGCCCAAGCCCTGGCTGGACACCGTGCCGCGCATGGCCGTGGTCTCGGCCTTCGCGCCCGAGCTTGCGCTGCTGCTGTCGCAGACCGGGCAGCGGCGCGAATACACCGTGAACGGCATCACCTTCACCACCGGCGTGCTGCAGGGCAAGCCCGTGGTGCTGTTCCAGAGCGGCGTCAGCATGGTCAACGCCGCCATGAACACCCAGCTCGCGCTGGACCGCTTCCAGGTCACGCACGTGGTGTTCAGCGGCATCGCGGGCGGCGTAAACCCATCCCTGCACATTGGCGACGTCACGGTGGCGCAGCGCTGGGGCCAGTACCTGGAAGTGGTGATGGCGCGCGAAACTGCGCCCGGCCAGTACCAGCCGCCCCAGCGCATGGCGGGCGAGCTGAAGTTCCCCAACTTCGGCATGATGTACACGCGCCCCGTGGGCGTGCGCTCCGCGGGCCGCGCGGGCGAGGAGGAAGACCGCTTCTGGTTCGAGGCCGACCCGAAGATGCTCGCCGTGGCCCGCAGCATCCAGGGCACGGCCCTGGCCGACTGCGACGCCGCGCGGCAGTGCCTGGCGCACAAGCCGCGCGTGGTGGTGGGCGGCAACGGCGTCTCCGGCCAGGCGTTCGTGGACAACGCCGCCTTCCGCGAATACGCCTACCGGACTTTCAACGCCAACGTGCTCGACATGGAGACCGCCGCCACCGCCCATGTGGCCTACAGCAACGGCGTGCCCTTCATCGCCTTCCGCTCGCTCAGCGACCTGGCGGGCGGCGGCCCGGGCGAGAACGAGATGGAGACCTTCCTCAAGCTGGCGGCGGACAACTCGGCCAAGGTGCTGCTGGCCTTCCTGGCGGCCTGGTAGCGCTGGCCGCTGCAGGCTGACCGCCAGCTGCCCGCCCGTTCAACCCTTCAATCCGACGAACACATGCTGCACGTCGTCATGCGCGTCGATGGCGGCCAGGAAGGCCTCCACCTCTTCCAGCGCCTCGGCGCTCAGCCCCGCCGGATCGACCGGGTTCTTGGGCGTATAGCCCAGGTGGGCCGATAGCACCGTGAAGCCCTGCGCGGGCAGGGAGCGGCCCACGAGGTCGAGGTCCGTGGGCTCGGTGATGAACAGCGTCGTGCCCTCTTCATCGCCCGGGCCGAAGTCCTGCGCACCGGCCTCGATGGCCGCAAGCTCCGGGTCCGCGCCCGGCTGCGCCGGCTCGGCCTCGATCAGGCCCACGTGGTTGAAGTCCCAGGCCACCGAGCCCGAGGTGCCCAGCTGGCCCTTGCGGAACAGCACGCGCATCTCGGGCGCCGTGCGGTTCACGTTGTCGGTCAGGCACTCCACCATCACCGGCACCTGGTGGGGCGCGAAGCCCTCGTACATGACGCGGTCGTAGTGCACGGCGTCCGCGCCCACGCCCGAGCCCTTCTTGATGGCCCGCTCCAGCGTGTCCTTGGGCATGGAAGCCTTGCGGGCCTGCTCCACCGCCAGGCGCAGGCGCGAATTGCCCGCCGGGTCGGCGCCGCCGCGTGCGGCCACGATGATTTCCTTGACCAGTTTGCCGAACAACTTGCCCTTGGCGTCGGCGACCTGCGCCTTGCCCTTTGCCTTCCACTGCGCGCCCATGGTGCTATTTTCCTTGCCTTGTGTTGCGGCGCGGTACGCGCCGGGGCACAGGTTATACACCCGGGCGGCAACGCCTTCCTTGATGCGTTCTTGATACTACCCCCGCGAATCTTTGCCCCGTTTTGATGGGCCGGTTCCTAGCATCGGTTCCATGTCTCAAAGGGAGAAAGACGTGGACATTGCCACCATCGTGGCCGCCGTGCTCGCGGCCGGCCTGCTCATCTACCTCGTGGCCGTGCTGCTGCGGCCAGAGGACTTCTCATGACCGCCGGCGCCTGGATGCTGCTCGCGGTCTACCTGGCCGTGCTGCTGGCGCTGGCCTGGCCGCTGGCGCGCTGGATCGATGCCGTGATGGCGGGCCGCGTGGCCTGGCTGGCCCGCGCCGAAGCGCCGCTGTGGCGGCTCGCGGGCGTACGCCCTGGCGAGGAGAGCGGCTGGCAGCGCTACGCGCTCAGCCTGCTGCTGTTCAACGGGCTGGGGCTGCTGGCCCTGTACGGGCTGCAGCGCTGGCAGGCCACGCTGCCATTGAATCCGCAGGGCCTGGGCGCCGTGGCGCCCGACCTGGCCTTCAACACCGCCGTGAGCTTCGTCACCAACACCAACTGGCAGAACTACGGCGGCGAGACGACGATGAGCTACCTCACGCAGATGCTGGGGCTCACGGTGCAGAACTTCCTCTCCGCCGCCACCGGCCTGGCCGTGGTGGTGGCGCTGGTGCGCGGGTTTGCGCGGCATTCGCTGCAGGTGATCGGCAATGTGTGGGTGGATCTCACGCGCGCCACGCTGTGGATCCTGCTGCCGCTCTCGCTGGTGCTGGCGCTGGTGTTCGCGTCGCAGGGCGTCATCCAGAACCTGTTGCCCTACCAGGACGTGCAAACCCTGCAAGGCGCCACCCAGCAACTGGCCATGGGGCCGGTGGCTTCGCAAGAGGCCATCAAGATGCTGGGCACGAACGGCGGCGGCTTTTTCAATGCCAACTCGGCGCACCCGTTCGAGAACCCTTCGGCCCTCAGCAACTTCGTGCAGATGCTGGCCATCTTCCTGATTCCCGCCGCGCTGTGCTTCGTGCTGGGCCGCATGGTGGGCGACATGCGCCAGGGCTGGGCGGTGATCGCGGCGATGGCGGCGCTGTTCGTGGTGTTCGCAGTGGCCGCAACGGTATTCGAGCAGCAGGGCAACCCGCGGCTCGCTGCCTTAGGCGCAGACCAGGCCGCGAGCGCGCTGCAGGCAGGCGGCAACATGGAGGGCAAGGAGGTGCGCTTCGGCATCGCTGCCTCCGCCCTCTTTTCCACCATCACCACCGCCGCGAGCTGCGGCGCGGTGAATGCCCTGTTCGACAGCTTCACGCCCCTGGGCGGCATGGTGCCGCTGGTGCTGATGCAACTGGGCGAGGTGGTGTTCGGCGGCGTGGGCGCGGGGCTGTACGGCATGCTGATGTTCGCCATCCTGGCCGTGTTCATCGCGGGCCTGATGATCGGCCGCACGCCCGAGTACCTGGGCAAGAAGATCGAGGCGCACGAGATGAAGCTGGTGGCCATCGCCATCCTCGTCACGCCGCTGCTGGTGCTGGGCGGCACGGCCGTGGCGGTGCTGGCCGATGCGGGGCGCGCGGGCATCGCCAACCCCGGCGCGCACGGTTTCTCGGAGGTGCTGTACGCGCTGACCTCCGCCGGCAACAACAACGGCAGCGCCTTCGCGGGCCTGTCGGCCAACACGCCTTTCTACAACCTGCTGCTGGCCGTGGCGATGTGGCTGGGGCGCTTTGGCGTAATCGTGCCGGTGCTCGCCATCGCGGGCGCGTTGGCCGCCAAGAAACGGCTGGCAGCCACCAGCGGCACCCTGCCCACGCACGGGCCGCTGTTCGTGGTGCTGCTGATCGGCTCGGTGCTGCTGGTCGGCCTTCTGAATTACGTGCCCGCGCTGGCCCTCGGGCCGGTCGTCGAGCACCTGCAACTGTGGGGGCGCTGAGCCATGACCAGAAAAACCCTGACCCTGTTCGACCCGGCGCTGGTGCGCCCCGCCCTGCTCGACGCCTTCAAGAAGCTCGCCCCGCAGGTGCAGTGGCGCAACCCGGTGATGTTCGTCGTCTACGTGGGCAGTGCCTTCACCACCGCGCTGGCGCTGGCCCAGCCCTCGGTGTTCACCACGCTGGTGGCGCTGTGGCTGTGGTTCACCGTGCTGTTCGCCAACTTCGCCGAGGCGCTGGCCGAGGGCCGCAGCAAGGCCCAGGCCGCGTCGCTGCGCGGGCTCAAAAGGCAGACCTGGGCCAAGCGTCTACAAGGTGGCCTGCAAGGCAACTATGACCACGCCGTGCCCCGCACCGAAATGCAGTGGCTGCCGCTGGAAGCCGACAACCTGCGCAAGGGCGATGTGGTGCTGGTGGAGGCGGGCGACACCGTGCCCGCCGACGGCGAGGTGATCGACGGCGTGGCCTCGGTGGACGAAAGCGCCATCACCGGCGAGTCGGCCCCGGTCATCCGCGAGTCGGGCGGGGACTTTTCCGCCGTCACGGGCGGCACGCGTGTGCTGTCGGACTGGGTGGTGGTGCGCGTGGCCGTGAACCCTGGCGAAACCTTTGTCGACCGCATGATCGCGATGGTCGAAAACGCCAAGCGCCAGAAGACGCCCAACGAGATCGCCCTCACCATCCTGCTGGTGGCGCTGACCATCGTGTTCCTGGTGGTGGTGGCCACGCTGCTGCCCTACTCCCTCTTCGGGGTGGACGTGAACAAGGCGGGCGATCCGGTGAGCCTGGTGGTGCTCGTCGCGCTGCTGGTGTGCCTGATTCCGACAACAATAGCCGGGCTGCTGTCGGCCATCGGCGTGGCGGGCATGAGCCGCATGATGCAGGCCAACGTCATCGCCACCTCGGGCCGTGCCGTGGAGGCGGCGGGCGACGTGGACGTGCTGCTGCTCGACAAGACCGGCACCATCACCCTGGGCAACCGCCAGGCCAGCGCCTTCCTGCCCGCGCCAGGTGTGAAAGAGCGCGAACTGGCCGACGCCGCGCAGCTCGCCTCCCTGGCCGACGAAACGCCCGAGGGCCGCAGCATCGTCGTGCTGGCCAAGCAGAAGTACAACCTGCGCGAACGCGACGTGGCCAGCCTGGGCGCACAGTTCGTGCACTTCACCGCGCAGACGCGCATGAGCGGGGTGGACTTGCCCGGCCCGCGCCTGCTGCGCAAGGGCGCGGCCAGCGCCATCCGCGACCACGTGCAGGCGCTGGGCGGGCAGTTCCCCGCTGCGCTGCAAACCCTGGTGGACGACGTGGCCCGGCGCGGCAGCACGCCCCTGGTGGTGGCCGACGGCACGCGCGTGCTCGGCGTGGTGGAGCTGAAGGACATCGTCAAGGGCGGCATCAAGGAGCGCTTCGCCGAACTGCGCCGCATGGGCATCCAGACCATCATGGTCACGGGCGATAACCGCCTCACGGCCGCCGCCATTGCCGCCGAGGCGGGCGTGGACGACTTCCTGGCCGAGGCCACGCCCGAGGCCAAGCTCAAGCTGATCCGCGAACACCAGTCCGCCGGCCGCCTCGTCGCCATGACGGGCGACGGCACCAACGACGCCCCCGCCCTGGCCCAGGCCGACGTGGCCGTGGCCATGAACACCGGCACCCAGGCCGCCAAGGAGGCCGGCAACATGGTGGACCTGGACAGCAACCCCACCAAGCTCATCGAGATCGTGGAAACCGGCAAGCAGATGCTGATGACGCGCGGCTCGCTCACCACCTTCAGCATCGCCAACGACGTGGCCAAGTACTTCGCCATCGTGCCCGCCGCATTCGTCAGCACCTACCCGCAACTGGGCGCGCTGAACGTGATGCACCTGGCCAGCCCGGTGTCGGCCATCCTGTCAGCGGTGGTCTTCAATGCGCTGGTCATCGTCTTCCTCATCCCGCTGGCGCTCAAGGGCGTGCACTACCGCGCCGTGGGCGCAGCCGCGCTGCTGCGGCGCAACCTGGCCGTCTACGGGCTGGGCGGCGTCATCGTGCCGTTCATCGGCATCAAGCTCATCGACATGGCCGTGGCCGCGCTCGGCCTGGCCTGAAAGGAACCACCATGCCCATCCTCCGCCCCCGTGAAGACATACCGCAAGACAGTGGCGGCATGCTGCGCCCCGCCCTGTCGCTGTTCGTGCTGCTCTCCATCGTGACCGGCCTGCTCTACCCGCTGGCCGTCACCGGCGTGGCCCAGGCCGTGTTCCCGCACGAGGCCAACGGCAGCCTGATCGAGAAAAACGGCCAGGCCGTGGGCTCCGAACTGATCGGCCAGTCGTTCACCGCGCCGCGCTACTTCTGGGGCCGCCCCTCGGCCACCGCGCCCATGCCGTACAACGGCGGCGCCTCGGGCGGTTCGAACCTCGGCCCCACCAACCCCGCGCTGGCCGATGCCGTCCAGGCCCGCGTGCAGGCCCTGCGCGAGGCCGATCCCGGCAACACCGCGCCGGTGCCCGTGGACTTGGTCACCGCATCGGCCAGCGGCCTCGACCCCGAGATCAGCCGCGCCGCCGCCGACTACCAGGCGGCCCGCGTGGCCCGTGCGCGGCAGTTGCCCGAAGCGCAGGTGCGCGCACTGGTCGCCCGGCACACGCAGCAGCCGCTGCTCGGCTTTCTGGGCGAGCCGCGCGTGAACGTGCTGGCGCTGAACCTGGCGCTCGATGCGCTATCACAAAAGTAGCTGCTTGCGCCTTCTGCCATTGGGCTGGAGGCCGATTTGATCTATAAACTCCGTCGATGCCGAACCGCCCTGACCCCGACGCGCTGCTCCAGCGCGTGCAGCAAGAAGAAGCCCAGGCGCAGCACGGGCGGCTGAAAATCTTCTTCGGCGCCTGTGCCGGCGTGGGCAAGACCTACGCCATGCTCGCCGCCGCGCGCGCGGCCCAGGCCCAAGGTACTCCGCTGACCGTCGGCGTGGTCGAAACCCATGGCCGCTCCGACACCGAAGCCATGGCGCGTGGCCTGCCGCGCCTGCCCCCCGCGCGCATCGCCTACCGCGAGCGCACGCTGGCCGAATTCGACCTGGACGCCGCGCTGCGATTCGGCGCGGAGCACCCCGGCGCGCTGGTTCTGCTCGACGAATTCGCCCACAGCAACGTGCCCGGCTCGCGCCACCCCAAGCGCTGGCAGGATGCCGAGGAACTGCTCGCCGCGGGCCTGGACGTGTGGACGACCATGAACGTCCAGCACCTCGAAAGCCTGAACGACACCGTGAGCGGCATCACCGGCATACGCGTGTGGGAAACCGTGCCCGACCGCGTGTTCAACGAGGCCGACGAGGTGGTCGTGGTCGATCTTCCGCCCGACGAACTGCTGCAGCGCCTCAAGGCCGGCAAGGTCTACCTGCCCCAGCAGGCCGAGCGCGCCGCCGCGCATTTCTTCCGCAAGGGCAACCTGCTCGCGCTGCGCGAACTGGCGCTGCGCCGCACCGCCGACCGCGTGGACGGGGAAATGCAGGCCTACCGCCGCGCCAGCGCCGTGCTGCCCGTGTGGCCCAACCGCGAATCGCTGCTGGCCTGCGTGGGCCCCGGCGCGCACGGCGAGCAGGTGGTGCGCAGTTGTGCGCGCCTGGCCGGGCAGATCGAGGTGCCCTGGCACGCCGTGCACGTCGAAACCCCCGCCATGCTGCGCCAGCCCCAGGCCGCGCGCGAGCAGCCGCTGCGCGTGCTGCAACTGGCCGGGGAACTGGGCGCGACCACAGCCACCCTCAGCGCCCCGGATACCGCCGCCGCCCTGGTGCGCTACGCGCGCGAGCACAACCTGCCCCGCCTCGTCGTGGGCCGCCACGAAGCGCTGCGCTGGCCCTGGCAGCGCCCGCTGGCCGAACGCATCGCCCGCTCGGGCACCGACCTGGACGTGCTCCAGGTGGCCTTGCGTGGCTCCAGTAGTTCTGGCGGCTCTGGCCGCCCGGCGCCGGATGCCCGCCAACCCATCGCCCCCGTGGCCGACTGGCCCTGGCGCGGCTTTGCCGCCGCCGTCGCCGCCTGCATGGCCGCCGTGCTGCTCGCCACGCCGCTGCAGGACGTGCTGGAACTGTCCAACACCGTCATGCTCTTCCTGCTCGCCGTGGTGGGCGTGGGCCTGCGCTATGGCCGCGCCAGCGCCGTGTTCGCCGCCTTCCTGGGCGTGGGCCTGTTCGACTTCTTCTTCGTGCAGCCGCGCTTTTCGTTCTCGGTGACGGACGTGCAGTACCTCGTCACCTTCGCCGTCATGCTGGTGGTGGCGCTGGTCGTGGGCCAGCTCACCGCCGGGCTTAAGGTGCAGGCGGCGGCGGCCACCCTGCGCGAGCACCGCGTGCGCAGCCTGTACGACATGTCGCGCGACCTCTCCGCCGCGCTGCTGCCCGAGCAGGTGGCCGAGATCGGCGCGCGCTTCCTGTCCGCCGAGTTCGGGGCCGCATCCTCGCTGCTGGCGGCCGACGCGCACGACCGGCTGCAGATGCTGCCCGGCGGCCAGGCCCCGCTCGACCTGGCCGTGGCGCAGTGGGCCTTCGAGCGCGGCGAAGCTGCGGGGCCGGGCACCGGCACCCTGCCCCTCTCCGCCTGCCTGGTGCTGCCGCTCAAGGCCCCCATGCGGCTGCGCGGCGTACTGGCGATTGCCGCAGAGCCCGTGCGCCTGATAGGCCCCGAGCAGCGCCGCCTGCTCGACACCTGCGCCTCGCTGCTCGCCATCTCGCTGGAGCGCATCCACTACATCGACGTGGCCCGCCACAGCACGGTGCAGATCGAGTCCGAGCGCCTGCGCAACTCGCTGCTCTCGGCCATTTCGCACGATTTGCGCACGCCGCTGGCCTCGCTCGTGGGCCTGGCGGACACGCTCGGCATCGCCCCGCCTGCGCAGCAGCGCGAGGTGGCCGAGGCCATCAAGCAGTCCGCACTGCGCATGAACGCACTGGTCAACAACCTGCTGGACATGGCGCGCCTGGAAGCCGGTGCCGTGCAGTTGCACCGCGCCTGGCAGCCGCTCGAAGAGGTGGTGGGCAGCGCCCTGGCCGCCTGCGCCGGGCCGCTGGCGGGCCGCCCGCTGCACGTGCACCTGGCCCCCGGCCTGCCGCTGCTGCACCTGGACGCCGTGCTGTTCGAGCGCGTGCTCGTCAACCTGCTCGAAAACGCCGCCAAGTACACGCCTGCCGGTAGCGCCATCGACATCGCAGCCCATGCGGCCAGCGGGCAGGTGGTGCTCACCGTGGCCGACCACGGCCCCGGCCTGCCCCCCGGCCACGAGGAGCGCCTGTTCAAGAAGTTCGAGCGTGGCGCGCGCGAGAGCGCAACACCCGGCGTGGGCCTGGGCCTGGCGATCTGCCGCGCCATCGTGCAGGTGCACGGCGGCAGCATCCACGGCCGCAACCGCCCCGCGCCGGAGCACGGGGCGGTCTTCACCATCACCCTGCCGCGCGGCAATCCGCCCGGGGACGATGGTGCGGATTTAGAGTTCGACCATGAATGAATCGCGCATCCTGGTCGTCGAGGACGAGGCCCACATCCTGCGCTTCGTGCGCCTGACGCTCGAATCCAAAGGCCACGAGGTCTTCGAAGCCTCCACCCTGCAGCGCGCCCTGATCGAAGCAGGTACGCGCCGCCCCGACCTCGTCGTGCTCGACCTGGGCCTGCCCGACGGCGACGGCGTCGATCTCATCCGCGATCTGCGCACCTGGTCCGCCATGCCAGTCATCGTGCTCTCGGCCCGCAGCAGCGAGGCCGACAAGATCGCCGCGCTGGACGCGGGTGCCGACGACTACCTCGTCAAGCCCTTCGGCGCGGGCGAACTCATGGCCCGCGTGCGCGCCCAGATGCGCCGCAGCCAGCAGCAGACACCCGCGGGCGATCCGGTGGTGCGCTTCGGCTCGGTGGAGGTGGACTTGGCCCGCCGCGCCGTGCAGCGCGGCGGCGAGGCGCTGCACCTGACGCCCATCGAATACAAGCTGCTCACCCACCTGATCGCCCAGCCCGACCGCGTCATCACCCACCAGCAGTTGCTCAAGGCCGTGTGGGGGCCGGGCCACGCCGAGGACACGCACTACGTGCGCGTGCACATGGCCAACCTGCGCAAGAAGATCGAGGCCAACCCGTCCATGCCCTCACACCTCCTCACCGAGGCAGGGATCGGCTACCGCTTCGTGCCCGGCCAGGCTGTCTAGCCGCGCGAAGAACGCCTCGCCGGCTGCCAGCCGCTGCATGGGCGGCAGCGCCGCCAGCAGGCGCTTGCCATAGCCCATGCGCACCAGCCTTGGGTCGCACACCACCAGCACGCCCCGGTCGGACTCGTGCCGGATGAGCCGCCCCGCGCCCTGCTTGAGCGCCACCGCCGCCTCGGGCAAGGCATGGTCGCGGAACGCGCTGCGGCCCGCGGCTTCGAGGCGATGCGTGCGCGCGTCCACCAGCGGGTCGCCCGGCGGCGGGAACGGCAGCTTGTCGATCACCACGAGCTGCAGCGCATCGCCCGGCACGTCCACCCCTTCCCAGAAGCTGGCCGAGGCCACCAACACGCAGCCCGCGCCCTGCCGCAGGCGCTCCAGCAGGCGGTGCTTGGGCCATTGGCCCTGCACCAGCACCTCGATGCCCTGCCCCTCCAATTGCTCGCGCAGCGCGGCGCCGATGGCATGCAGGGCCTTGAGCGTGGTGGTCAGCACCAGGGTGCGCCCGCCCAGGCGCGCGGCGGCGCGGCCCGCGAGGGCGGCGACGGCGGGGCTGTGGGCCGGGTCGGCGGGCGCGGGCATGCCGGGCGGCACGTAGAGGGCGGCCTGCCGCGCGTAGTCGAAGGGGCTGTCCACGCGCAGGATTTCGGCGCCCTGCAGGCCGCAGGGCTCGGTGAACCAGCTCAGCGCCGCGTCGTCGCCCAGCGTGGCGGAGGTGAAGATCCAGGCCTTCCCCTCCTCCTGGCCCAGCAGGCGCGTGCGCACGGTGTCGGCGATGTCCAGCGGCGATTCGACGAAGCGCAACTGCGCGCCCGTGCCCACGTCCAGCCAGCGCACGGCATCGGGCCCGCAGGCGCTGCCAAAGCGCGCCATGCGCTCCATCAGCTCCGCACCGCGCTCGTGCAACCGGGCCAGGTCGGGCGACATTTCGGCCACCGTGCCCAGCGACGCCACCACATCGCGGCAGGCCTGCGCCACGCCCAGCAGGGCTGCACGCCAGGCATCCGCAGGCACGCCTTCGGGCACTTGCGCCGTCCAGGCCAGGCGGCTGGCGGCCTTGCGGCCCACGGACAGGCGCAGGTCGCGCGCGGCGCGTTCCAGCTGGCCCGTGAGAATCAACCAATCGGCGAAGCCCCGGGCCGCGCCGAGCCCGGTGGCCAGCACGTCGCGCGCATAGGCCAGCAGCGCGCCCGTGCCGGTCTGCGTGCCGAGGAACTGCACGCCGGTTTCGTTGAGCTGGTGGGCCTCGTCGAACACGGCCACACGCACGGTGGGCAGCAGCTCGGCCATGCCCGATTCGCGCACGGCCAGGTCGGCGAAGAACAGGTGGTGGTTGATGACCACCACGTCGGCCGCCAGGGCCTGCCGGCGCGCCTGGTTCACGTGGCAGGCGGCCCAGCGCGGGCAGGCCGAGCCCAGGCAGTTCTCGCGCGTGGAGGTGACGAGGGGCACCACGGGCGATTGCTCATCCAGCCCGGGCAGCTCGGCCAGGTCGCCGCTCTGGGTGCTGCGCGCCCAGTCCTCCACGCGGGCCAGCACGCGCAGCACCTGCGGGTCATGCGCCGTGCCGGGGCCGCCCTGGCGGGCGCGCTCCAGGCGATGCAGGCACAGGTAGCTGGCACGGCCCTTGAGCAGTGCGGCGCGCAGCGGCACGCCCAGGGCACCCGCCAGGCGCGGCAGGTCGCGCGCGAAGAGCTGGTCCTGCAAAGCCTTGGTGGCGGTGGAGATGAGCGCGCGCTCGCCGCTGAGCAGCGCCGGGACGAGGTAGGCGAAGGTCTTGCCCACGCCCGTGCCCGCCTCGGCCACGAGCACGCCGCCCGCGCCGATGGTGCGCGCCACGGCCCGGGCCATGGCCGTCTGGCCCGCGCGCGGGCGAAAGTGCGCATCGGCCCGGGCCAGCGGGCCCAGGGGATCGAAGGCCTGCTCTACGGCGGCGAGGAGATCGGACACGTTACGATGGGTAAGAATCGCATGGCGAAAATGCCACACGGCGCCCAATAATAGTTACACCTACCGCCACAATCGCAGCATGAGCAAACCATTCCGCCTTATCGCCTCGACGGGCATCCACAAGGGTGACCGCGAGTACCAGCAGGACCAGGTGGCCCTGCTGTCGCACCCGCGTTTCAACGGCTGCGTGCTGGGCGTGGTGGCGGACGGCATGGGGGGCCGCAGCGGCGGGCGCAAGGCCTCGGACCAGGTGATGATGACGGCGCGCCAGCTGTTCGACCGCTATTCGCCCGACTCCGACGACGCCGCCGCCCTGCTCAAGAACCTGGTGGAAGAGGCGCACATCGTGATCCGCCTCACGGCCATCTCGGCCGAACAGGAGCCCCACAGCACGCTGGCGGCCTTCCTGATCAACCCGCGCGGGGACTGCCACTGGGTGCATGCGGGCGACTCGCGCATCTACCACTTCCAGGGCGGGCGGCTGGTGCACCGCACGCTCGACCATTCCTACGTGCAGGCGCTGGTGGACCGCGGCGAGATCACCGAGGCCGAGGCCAACGTGCACCCGCATTCCAACATCCTCGTGGGCTGCCTGGGCGCGGAGAGCGACCCGCCCATGGCCCCGCACCTGATCAACCAGTTGCAGCCCGGCGACGTGATCATGGCCTGCAGCGACGGCGTGTGGCACTACTTCTCGCCCAACGAGCTGGCCTCCGTCATCGAGGCGCTGTCGCCGCGCGAGGCGACGGAATTCCTCATCGACAAGGCGCGCGCCCGCGCCCGGGGGGGCGGAGACAACCTCTCGCTCGTGATCGTGAAGATCGAGCCGCTGGTCGAGGAAAAGAAGCCGCCCCGGCTGCTGGCGGTTTGAGCCCGGCAACGGTTACTTCAAAAAAGTGAGCTGCTTGCGCTTGGCTGGCAAGCGCTGCAGGCCATTTTTACTATGCAATCAAGGCGTGGGCAGGCTGGCGGCGGGCTTGCGCCCCGAGGCCGTGGCCTCCGCCTGGGAGCGGCTGTGCTTCTCGCGGCGCTCCCGGGCGGCCTTCTGCTTTTCATCGAAGTGCTCGCGGGCCTCGGCTTCGCGGGCGGGGGCCGCCGCAGCGCGCGCCGCGTTCCCGGCCGCGCGGCTTTGCTGGGTGGACTGCTGGCGCACGGCACGTTCATGCGCCTGGGCGTCACGCTGGGCGCGGTCCGAAGCGGAAACGGCCGGCTTGGGCGCGCGGGGCACGGCGTTGCGGGTAGCCGCCTCCTGTGCATCGCTTTGCTTTTGCTCGACGCTGCGCAGGCGCCGGGCCGATTTCTCGCGGCGCTCGACGTCGTTGATCTCGATCTCTTCGCGGCGCAGCCGCGTCTGCTCCTCGCGGGCCTTGGCACGCACGCCGGACAGACAGTCTTCCACCGCGAAGCGCTGGTAGCAGGCCGCCTCGTCGCGGCGCTTGCGCGCGTCGAGCGCCTCCCGCTCCTGGCGGATGCGGGCGCGGGTGGCATCGCGCTGGGCCTGCACGGCCGGGTCCGGGCCGGTGCCGGCATCGGCCTGGGCCATGGCAGCAGGGGCTACCAGGGCCAGGGCAAGCATTGGGGCCGCAGCAAGGGAAAGGCGCGCCTTCATGTGAGCCCCGTATCGACAACGCGCCGCTCCAGCGCCAGGAATTCCTTGGACTGCATCTCGTTGAGGCGCGAGACGGTGCGCGGGAATTCATGGGCCAGGGGGCCTTCGGTGTAGAGCTGCTCGGGCGGCACGGCGGCGGAGAGGATGAGCTTCACGCGCCGATCGTAGAGCACATCCACCAGCCACGTGAAGCGCCGCGCGGGCGAGGCCATGTTGACGGGCATGTAGGGCACGTCGGACAGCAGCACGGTGTGGAACTGGGTGGCGATCTCCAGGTAGTCGTTCTGCGAGCGCGGGCCGCCGCACAGCTCGCGGAAGTCGAACCACACCACGCCGCCCGCGCGCCGCCGCGCACGGATCTCGCGCGCCTCGATGTGCAGCACCGGGTCTTCGTCGCGGGTCTCGGCGAGCTGGTCGAAGGTCTGCTCCATGGCCGCATCGGCCTCGGGGCCGAGAGGCGTGTGGTACAGGCGTGCGTTCTCCAGCGTGCGGCGGCGGTAGTCGGTGCCGTTGTCCACGTTCACCACCTCCATGCGCTCGTTAAGCAGCGCGATGGCGGGCAGGATGCGGTCGCGGTGCAGGCCGCCGGGATAGAGGTCGTCGGGCTTGAAGTTGGACGTGGTGACGAAGCCCACGCCGTTGTCGAACAGCGCCACCAGCAGGCGGTGCAGGATCATGGCGTCGGTGATGTCCGCCACGTGGAACTCGTCGAAGCAAATGAGCTTATAGCGCTTGGAGATGCGCTCGCCCAGCACGTCGAGCGGGTTCTGCGTGCCCTGCAGCGCCGCCAGCTCGCGGTGCACCTCGCGCATGAACTCGTGGAAGTGCAGGCGCACCTTGCGCTTCAGGGGCACGGCGTTGAAGAAGCAGTCCATGAGGAAGCTCTTGCCGCGCCCCACCCCGCCGTACATGTACACGCCCCTGGGGATGTCGGGGTGGTTGATGAGCTTCTTGAGCGCGTTGGAGCGCCGCGCCTTGTACACGGCCCACTCGTCGGCACAGCGCTGCAGGGCCTCGACCGCGCGCAACTGCGCGGGGTCGCTCTGAAAGCCCTTGAGCGCCAGCTCGGCCGTGTAAGCCTGTCGGACGGAGACGGTCATGCGAATCCCTGATGCTATTGTTTCAATAGCTTCTGGCGCCCGCTACAAGGGCGCCAGAGGCTGATTGGATGCAAAGCATCAGAAATTCAGCGTGCGCTTGTCCACGGCCAGGGCGGCTTCCTTGGTCGATTCCGACAGCGAGGGGTGCGCATGGCAGATGCGCGCGATGTCCTCGGCACTGGCCTTGAACTCCATCGCCACCACGGCCTCGGCGATCAGCTCCGATGCCATGGGGCCGACGATGTGCACGCCCAGGATTTCGTCCGTGGCGGCGTCGGCCAGCATCTTCACCATGCCCGTGGTGTCGCCCAGCGCGCGCGCGCGGCCGTTGGCGAGGAAGGGGAAGGCACCAGCCTTGTACTTCACGCCATCGGCCTTGAGCTGCTGCTCGGTGCGGCCCACCCACGCGATCTCGGGGCTGGTGTAGATGACCCAGGGGATGGTGTTGAAGTTAACGTGCCCGTGCTGGCCCGCGATGCGCTCAGCCACGGCCACGCCCTCTTCCTCGGCCTTGTGCGCCAGCATGGGGCCGCGCACCACGTCGCCCACGGCCCACACGCCGGGCAGGTTGGTCTTGCAGTCGCCGTCCACGACGATGGCGCCGCGCTCGTCGAGCTGCAGGCCCACGGCCTCGGCGTTCAGGCCGGTGGTGTTGGGCACGCGGCCGATGGAGACGATGAGCTTGTCCACGTCCAGCTCTTTAGCCTCGCCCTTGGCGTCGGTGTAGGCCACGATCACTCGGGAATCCTTGCCCTTCTTGCCGTTCTTGATCTCGCCGACCTTCACACCCAGCTCGATCTTGAGGCCCTGCTTGTCGAAGGCCTTCTTGGCTTCCTTGGCGATCTGCTCGTCCACGGCGCCCAGGAACGTGGGCAGGCCTTCGAGCACCGTCACCTCGGCGCCCAGGCGGCGCCAGACGGAGCCCATCTCCAGGCCGATCACGCCCGAGCCGATCAGGCCGAGCTTCTTGGGCACGGCGCCGACGCGCAGCGCGCCGTCGTTCGAGAGGATGTTCACCTCGTCGAACGCCACACCGGGCAGCGCGCGGGCGTTGGAACCCGTGGCGACGATGATCTGCTTGCCGACCAGGGATTCGCCGCCCACGCTGATTTCGTAGCCGCCATCGACGGCCTTGGCGAACGCGCCGCGGCCGTGGAAGAACGTGACCTTGTTCTTCTTGAACAGGTACAGGATGCCGTCGTTGTTCTGCTTCACGACGGTGTCCTTGCGGCCGATCATCTTGGCCACGTCCATCTTCACGCCCGTGGCGGTGATGCCGTGCTCGGCAAAGTGCTTGTTGGCATGCTCGAAATGTTCGCTGGACTGCAGCAGCGCCTTCGAGGGAATGCAGCCCACGTTGGTACAGGTGCCGCCGGGCGCGGGGCCGCCCGCGGCGTTCTTCCATTCGTCGATGCAGGCCACGTTGAAGCCCAGTTGGGCCGCGCGAATGGCGGCCACGTAGCCGCCGGGGCCTGCACCGATCACGATGACGTCGAATTGTTTGCTCATGTTGGGGTATCGGATTCGTTGAACAAAAACCCACCGGCCGGCGGTGGGTTCTGTGGAGGGGGCTGCTTAGATGTCGAACAGCAGGCGCGACGGGTCTTCCAGCGCGTCCTTCATGGCCACCAGGCCCAGCACGGCCTCGCGGCCGTCGATGATGCGGTGGTCGTACGACATGGCCAGGTAGTTCATCGGACGGACCACGATCTGGCCGTTCTCCACCACGGCGCGGTCCTTAGTGGCATGCACGCCCAGGATGGCCGACTGCGGCGGGTTGATGATGGGCGTGGACAGCATGGAGCCGAAGGTACCGCCATTGCTGATGGAGAACGTGCCGCCGGTCATTTCCTCGATGCCCAGCTTGCCTTCGGCGGCCTTCTTGCCGAACTCGGCGATCTTCTTCTCGATGTCGGCGAAGCTCATCTGGTCGGCGTTGCGCAGGATCGGCACCACCAGGCCACGCGGCGAGCCCACGGCGATGCCGATGTCGAAGTAGCCGTGGTAGACGATGTCGTTGCCGTCCACCGAGGCGTTCAGCACCGGGTACTTCTTGAGCGCGTGCACGGCGGCCTTGACGAAGAAGGACATGAAGCCGAGCTTGGTGCCGTGTTCCTTGGTGAACGTGTCCTGGAACTTCTTGCGCAGCTCCATCACGGGGGCCATGTTCACTTCGTTGAACGTGGTCAGGATGGCATTGGTGGACTGCGACTGCAGCAGACGCTCGGCGATGCGCGCGCGCAGGCGGCTCATGGGCACGCGCTGCTCGGGGCGGTCGCCCAGCTCCAGCTTGCCTGCGGGCGCGGACACCTGGGGCAGCGCCTTGGTGGGCACGCCCGTGGGGATCACGGCGGCGGTGGACTTGGCGCCACCGGCCACGGCGGCAAGCACGTCGCCCTTGGTCACGCGGCCATCCTTGCCCGTGCCGGCCACGCTGCCCACCGACAGGTTGTTGTCGGCCAGCAGCTTGGCGGCGGCGGGCATGGCCACGCCGGACTTGTCGGCACCGGCGGGCGCGGCCGCAGGGGCTGCTGCAGCGGGCGCAGCAGCAGGTGCGGGGGCCGCCGCGGGAGCGGCCGCGCCGGCCACGGCGGCGGTGTCGATCTTGGCGATGAGCTGGTCGGCCGCCACGGTGGCGCCGTCGCCCTGCATGATCTCGGTCAGCACGCCTGCGGCGGGCGCGGGCACTTCGAGCACGACCTTGTCGGTTTCGATCTCGATGAGGATTTCATCGACGGCGACGGCCTCACCGGCCTTCTTCTTCCACTGCAGCAGGGTGGCCTCGGCCACGGATTCGGACAGCTGGGGAACCTTGACTTCTACGATAGCCATTTTGGAATTCTTTCAAACGAGGGTTTTGTTCTGATGGACGGGGTGGTTTGCCTTACTTGGTCAGGACAAAACCCTTGAGCTTGGCGAACGCGGCATCGACCAGTTGCTTTTGCTGCTCCTGGTGCAGGTGCGCATAGCCCGCGGCGGGCGACGCCGAGGCGGCGCGGCCTGCGTAGCCGAGCTTCTGGCCATCGAGCATGTTCTCGTGGATGTAGTGCTGCACGAAGAACCAGGCACCCTGGTTCTGCGGCTCGTCCTGGCACCAGACGATGTCGGTGGCATTGGCGTACTTCTTGATCTCGGCGGCGAAGGCCTTGTGCGGGAAGGGATAGAGCTGCTCGACGCGGATGATGGCCACGTCGGTGTCCGCCTTCTCGGCGCGCTTCTTCACCAGGTCGTAGTAGACCTTGCCCGAGCAGGCGATGATGCGCTTGACCTTGGCGGCGTTCTTCAGCACGGCCGCGTCCTGCTCGGGGATCACGGTCTGGAAGCCGCCCTTGGTGAACTCGGACAGCGGCGAGGTCGCGTCCTTGTTACGCAGCAGCGACTTCGGGGTCATGATGATCAGCGGCTTGCGCAGATGGCGCACCATCTGGCGGCGCAGCACGTGGAAGATCTGGCTGGCCGTGGTGGGCTGCACGATCTGCATGTTGGCATCGGCGGCAAGCTGCATGAAGCGCTCCAGGCGGGCCGAGCTGTGCTCGGGGCCCTGGCCTTCGTAGCCGTGCGGCAGCATCAGCGTGATGCCGTTCACGCGGCCCCACTTCACCTCGCCCGAGGCGATGAACTGGTCGATCACGACCTGCGCGCCGTTGGCGAAGTCGCCGAACTGCGCTTCCCAGATCACTAGGGTGTTGGGGTCGTTGGACGCATAGCCGTATTCGAAGGCCAGCACGGCCTCCTCGGACAGGATGGAGTCGATCACGACGAACGGCGCTTGGTTGTCAGCCACGTTCGCGAGCGGCACGTAGGTGCCCTCGTCCCACTTCTCGCGCTTCTGGTCGTGGATGACGGCGTGGCGGTGGGTGAAGGTGCCACGGCCGCTGTCCTCGCCCGACAGGCGCACGGGGTAGCCCGAGGCAACCAGCGAGGCAAAGGCCATGTGCTCGCCCATGCCCCAGTCCACGTTGACCTCGCCGCGGCCCATGGCGGCGCGGTCGTCGTACACCTTCTTCACGAGGGTGTGCGGCGTGACGCTGGCGGGAATGGTGGTGGCCTTCTCGGCCAGGCGCTTCCACTCGGTCAGCGGAATGGCGGTGTCGCCCGCGTCGGTCCAGCTCTTGCCCAGGAACGGGCTCCAGTCCACCGCGTACTTGCTCTTGAAGTTGGTGAGCACCGGATCGACCGTGTGCCTGCCCTCGTCGAGCGCGGCGCGGTAGGCCTTCACCATGTCGTCGCCCAGGGTCTCGCCCAAGCCCTGCGTGGCCAGGCGGTCGGCGTACAGCTTGCGCGTGCCGGGGTGCTGGCCGATCTTCTTGTACATCAGCGGCTGGGTGAGCGCGGGCGTGTCCTGCTCGTTGTGGCCCAGCTTGCGGAAGCAGATGATGTCCACCACCACGTCCCGGGAGAATTCCATGCGGTAGTCCAGCGCCAGTTGCACGGCCAGGCACACGGCCTCGGGGTCGTCGCCGTTCACGTGCAGCACGGGCGACTCGATCATCTTCACGATGTCGGTGCAGTACAGCGTGGAACGCAGGTCGCGCGGATCGGAGGTGGTAAAGCCGATCTGGTTGTTGATGATGATGTGCACCGTACCGCCCGTGGAATAGCCGCGGGTTTCGGACAGCGCCAGGGTTTCCTGGTTCACGCCCTGGCCGGCGAAGGCCGCGTCGCCGTGCACGAGGATGGGCAGCACCTGCTTGCCGTGCGGGTCGGCGCGGCGGTCCATGCGCGAGCGCACCGAGCCTTCGACCACGGGGTTCACGATTTCGAGGTGCGAGGGGTTGAACGCGAGCGACAGGTGCACGGGGCCGCCGACGGTAGACACGTCGGAGCTGAAGCCCTGGTGGTACTTCACGTCGCCCGCAGGCAGGTCTTCGGGCGCGGTGTGGTCAAACTCGGCGAACAGCATGCCAGGCATCTTGCCCAGGGTGTTCACCAGCACGTTCAGGCGGCCGCGGTGGGCCATGCCGATCACGATTTCCTGCACGCCGCGCGAGCCTGCGTCCTGGATGAGCTCGTCCATGGCCGCAATGAAGCTCTCACCGCCTTCGAGCGAGAAGCGCTTCTGGCCCACGTACTTGGTGTGCAGGAAGCGCTCCAGGCCTTCGGCCGCAGTCAGGCGGTCGAGGATGCGCTTTTTCTTGTCGGCGTTGAAGCTCGGCTTGCTGCGGATGCTTTCCAGCTTCTGCTGCCACCAGCGTTTTTGCGCCTGGTCGGTGATGTACATGTACTCGGCGCCGATGGTGCCGCAGTAGGTCTCGCGCAGCGCGTTGAGCAGTTCGCGCAGCGGCATGCTTTCCTTGCCGAAGAAGGTGTTGCTCGTGTTGAACACGGTCTCCTGGTCGGCATCGCTGAAGCCGTAGAACGAGGGCTCCAGTTCGGGAATAGTGGGGCGCTCGGTGCGCTTCAGGGGGTCCAGGTCGGCCCAGCGCGCGCCCACGTTGCGGTACGCGGCGATCAGTTGCTGGACGGCGGTGCGCTTGCGGCCCAGGTCGGAATCCGCGCCGGCGGCCACCACCACCTTGGTGCCGCCCTGCTTGGCGCGTTCGGCAAAGGCGTTGATGACGGGCAGGTGGGGCACGTCGCGCGCATCGCTGCCGTCGGCAGCAGGCACATGTTGAAGTGCGTCAAAGTATTCGCGCCAGTTGTCTGGCACGCTACCGGGGTTGGCTAGGTAGTTTTCGTACATCTCTTCGACGTAGGGCGCGTTGCCGCCGAAGAGGTAGGTGTTGCCTTGGTAGGCTTGATAGACAGATGTCGTCTCGCTCATATTTCGCGGACCTCCGTCTCCCTGCGGGAGACATTAGCTGGTTGGTAAACCTCCCGCGACACGGCTGAACCGATTGGCGGATGCGACTGTGGCTGGAAGGGCCTGGGGTTGCGGCCGCCATTGTGCCACCGAACGCCAGGTGATGGGAGTCCTCGCGTACAGTCTGGTTCCCTCAACCCGTCCCAGGCCCTGGCCCATGAACTCACTGCAACTGCAGAACCGCGCCTTCCTGTCGCTGCTCGCCGCCGTCACCCTGGCCTTCGGCGCCATCCTCTGGCCCTTTGCGGGCGCGGTGTTCTGGGCCGTGGTGCTGGCCATCCTGTTCATGCCGCTGCACCGCCGCCTGCTGGCGCGCATGCCCCGCAGGCGCACGCTGGCGGCACTGTGCACATTGGCGCTGTGCTTGCTGCTGGTGATCCTGCCCGTGGCCGTGCTGAGCGTTTCGCTGGTGCAGGAGGCGGCGCAGGTCTACGAGCATGTGCGCTCGGGGCAACTGAGCTTTGGCAGCTACTTCCAGCAGATCATCCATGCGCTGCCCGACTGGGCGACCCGGCTGATGCGCCAGTTCCACCTGGCATCGCTCACGGAAATCCAGACCAAGCTCTCCGCCACGGCCGCGCAAGCCAGCCAGTTCCTGGCCACCAAGGCGCTGAACATCGGCCAGAACACGCTCCAGTTCATCGTGAGCTTCGGCATCATGCTGTACTTGCTGTTCTTCCTGCTGCGCGACGGCACGGCGCTGGGCGCGCGCATCCGCCGGGCGATTCCGCTGGACGAGATGCACAAGCGCGAGCTGCTCAGCAAATTCGCCATCGTCATCCGCGCCACGGTCAAGGGCAACATCGTGGTGGCGGCGTCACAAGGCGCGCTGGGCGGGCTGATTTTCTGGATCCTGGGCATCCAGGGGCCGGTGCTCTGGGGCGTGCTCATGGCCTTCCTGTCGCTGCTGCCCGCCGTGGGCGCGGGCCTGATCTGGATGCCGGTGGCGCTGTACTTCCTCGCCACAGGCGCGACGGTACAGGGCGTGGTGCTCATTGCCTACGGCATCTGCGTGATCGGGCTGGTGGACAACATCCTGCGCCCGCTGCTGGTGGGCAAGGACACCAAGCTGCCCGACTACCTGGTGCTCGTCTCCACGCTGGGCGGCATGGCGCTGTTCGGTCTCACGGGCTTCGTCATCGGCCCGGCGATCGCGGCGCTGTTCGTGGCGGCCTGGGACCTGTTCTCGCCTGAGCAATGAAAAGACCAGGTAAAGCATGGCAACCTGCATTGCGCCATTTTTGTTGCAGCGCAATAATTCGCCCTTCCCCACTTTGGAGCCCGTGCGTGGACAGTGCCAGTAGCCCCCGACGAATTCAGCGCGCCGTGATGGCCGCTGCGCCCATGGCTGCCTGACGCCCCCGCTTTGCAGGGGCTGCATGCCGCAGCCCTTGACCGCTCCGACATCACCGCGCGCCGCATCGCGCTGCCCATGCCCGGGCTTCCTGCCGCACCAGGAGCACGGCCATGAACTTCCTGCAAACTTTTTTTGCGCGCTTTCTGCAAACGCGGCATGCCACGCGGTTCTTCGGCCGCCGCCTGCTGCTGGAAAGCCTGAACCACAAGGGCGATGCCGCGCCGCCGCCCAGCCCGGCATCGCACGAGCTGCTGCGTGCGGCCCAAGAGGACTCCCGCGCCCTGCTCTCCCGCCTGGGTTCGCACGACCAGGGCCTGACCGGCGCCGAGGCCGAGGCGCTGCTGCTTGCCACCGGCCCCAACGAGGTCGAGCACGAAAAGCCCCTGCCCGGCTGGCTGCACCTGTGGCATTGCTACAAGAACCCGTTCAACCTGCTGCTCACGCTGCTGGCGGCCGTGTCCTACCTGACGGAAGACGCCAAGGCCACCATCGTGATCGGCAGCATGGTGGCGCTCTCCACGCTGATGCGCTTCGTGCAGGAAGGCCGCTCCAACCGCGCCGCCGAGCGGCTCAAGGCTCTGGTCAGCAACACCGCCACCGTGGCCCGGCGCACCGTGGATGGCGTGGAGGAGCGCCTGGAGCTGCCCATCGCCCGCCTGGTGCCGGGCGACATCGTGCTGCTATCGGCGGGTGACATGATTCCCGCCGACTGCCGCATCCTCGCCGCCAAGGACCTGTTCGTGGCCCAGGCCGCGATGACGGGCGAATCGCTGCCCGTGGAGAAGTTCGCCGACCCCTGCCCTGCCGGCATGGCCGTGCTGGAAGCGGCCAACCTCGTCTTCATGGGCACCAACGTGGTCTCCGGCTCGGCCCGCGCCGTAGTCGTCGCCACGGGCAACCGCTCGTATTTCGGCACGCTGGCCACCCGCGTCACCGCCACCAGCCGCGCGCCCACGGCGTTCGAAGCCGGGGTCAACAGCGTGAGCTGGCTGCTCATCCGCTTCGCGCTGGTCATGGTGCCGATGGTGCTGCTGGTCAACGGCTTCACCAAGGGCAACTGGCTCGACGCCTTCCTGTTCGCGCTCTCGGTGGCCGTGGGCCTCACGCCCGAAATGCTGCCCATGATCGTGACCAGCACGCTCGCCAAGGGCGCAGTGCTGCTGTCGCGCAAGAAGGTCATCGTCAAGCGCCTGGACGCCATCCAAAACTTCGGCGCCATGGACGTGCTGTGCACCGACAAGACCGGCACGCTCACGCAGGACAGGATCGTGCTGGAGCGCCACACCGACGTCTTCGGCCAGAGCAGCGAGGAAGTGCTGCAGTTCGCCTACCTCAACAGCCATTACCAGACCGGCCTGAAGAACCTGCTCGACCGCGCGGTGCTGGAGCATGTCGAACTGCAGACCGAGCTGGCGCTCGCGCAGAACTACCGCAAGGTGGACGAGGTGCCGTTCGACTTCCAGCGCCGCCGCATGTCGGTGATCGTCTCCGAACGCGACGACCACCACGAGCTGATCTGCAAGGGCGCGGTGGAGGAAATCCTCGTCACCTGTACCCGCGTGCGCACCGCCGCAGGATCCAACGAGCCGCTGGACGCCGCCATGCTCGCGCGCGTGCAGCAGGTCACGCGCGGCCTCAACCAGGAAGGCTTGCGCGTGGTGGCCGTGGCAATGAAGGAGCTGCCCGCATCCCAGACCGCCTATGCGGTGGCCGACGAGGCCGGGCTCACCCTCATCGGCTACATCGCCTTCCTCGACCCGCCGAAGGAATCCACCGCCCCGGCCCTGCGCGCCCTCACCGAACATGGCGTGACCGTGAAAGTGCTGACCGGCGACAACGAGCTCGTCACCGCCGAAGTCTGCCGCCAGGTCGGCCTGCCCGCAGACCACGTATTGCTGGGCAGCGAGGTGGAGCGCATGGACGATGCCGCGCTGGCCCAGGCCGTGGAAAGCAGCCAGGTCTTCGCCAAGCTCTCGCCGCTGCACAAGGAGCGCATCGTGCGCGCCCTGCGCGGGCGCGGCCACATCGTCGGCTTCATGGGCGATGGCATCAACGACGCCCCGGCCCTGCGCGCCGCCGACATCGGCATCAGCGTGGATGGCGCGGTGGACATCGCCAAGGAAGCCGCCGACATCATCCTGCTCGAAAAAAGCCTCATGGTGCTGGAGGAAGGCGTGGTCGAAGGCCGCAAGACCTTCTGCAACATGCTCAAGTACATCCGCATGACGGCCAGCTCCAACTTCGGCAACGTGTTCTCGGTGCTGGTGGCCAGCGCTTTCCTGCCGTTCCTGCCCATGCTGCCGCTGCAACTGCTGGTGCAGAACCTGCTGTACGACGTGTCGCAGATCGCCATCCCGTTCGACCGCGTGGACGACGAGCTCGTGCGCGCCCCGCTGCGCTGGAACCCCGCGGACATCGGCCGCTTCATGGTGTTCTTCGGCCCCTTGAGCTCGGTGTTCGACATCACCACCTTCGCCGTGATGTGGCACGTGTTCGGCGCAACCAGCGAGGCGCGGCAGAGCCTGTTCCAGTCCGGCTGGTTCGTCGTGGGCCTGCTCACGCAGACGCTGATCGTGCACATGATCCGCACGCCCAAGCTTCCATTCATCGAAAGCCGCGCCGCGCCCGCGCTCGTGCTGACGACGCTGGCCATCATGGCCATCGGCGTACTGCTGCCCATGGGGCCGCTGGCTGGCTATTTCAAGCTGCAGGCCCTGCCCCTGGGCTACTGGCCCTGGCTGGTGGGTATTCTGGCGGGCTACATGGTGCTCACCACACTCATGAAGCGCTGGTACCTGCGGCGCTTCGGCTGGCAATGAGCCGCTCTACGACCAGACGCGGTACACCCAGAAAGCCTCGTCGCGCTGCATGCCCTCGAAGAGCGCCTGGGGCGTGTAGCCCGTGATGCGGCGCGTGACACGGCACAGGTGGGGCTGGTCGGAAAAGCCCGCGCTGGCCGCCACGGCGGCCCACGGCACACCGCCCTTAACCTCTAGAGTGGCGGCCGCGTCGAAAAACGCCCGCTCGGCCCGGCCAAAGCCGCGCAGCTCGCGCAACGGCAACCCCGCCCAGCGCTTGATGCGCCGTTCGAGCTGCCGCAGGCTGCGGCCCGGAGCGGACATCGCTGCCCGGTGCGCGAGGTGCATGGCCCAGTCGGCGTAGCGCTGGGCTTGCAGCGGCCACGCGGGGCGTCGGGATTGCCAGCGCGGCTCCAGAAAATCCTCCAGGCATACCAGGCGCTCCGCATCGCTTGGCAGCCGCTGCACGGCAGCGCACATGTCGAGCCAGTCGCGCGGCAGCACGCCCTGCGCATCCACGAAGCGGTCGGCCAATTCGGAAGGCTCCAGGCCTGTCAGCCAATGCAGCGCGTCGGGCATGAACAGCACCATCATTCCGTGCGCAGGCCCAGGACACCAGCTCGACACCGGCCGCGTCTGCGGCCCGGCCAGCACCCAGCGGCCTGGCATGGGCTCGCGCATGGCGCCAACGCCCGGCATGGCGTCGCCCTCAGCCACCAGCACTTCGCCGCGCCCTTCGAACCACCAGTTGAGGCTGCACAACGGGGAGGCCGGGAAACGGCTGATGCGCTGCTCGTCGCTCAGCGCAAAGCCCAGAGTGCTGCGCACCAGCGCCCCGCGCACGCAGGCCGCCAGCGAAGCCCGTGGCAGCCACAGTTGCCCTGTGGGGATCAGGCCCGAAGACTGCCGGGCGGTGCGCTGGATGGGAATCGCCATGGCGGGCGAGTGTATGCGAGCCGCGATCGCTCTTTCAGGCCGCAGCTATACCGGCATTGATCGCCACCGGCGCCAGGGGAAAATTCCACTCGAATATCAATAATCCTTAAACCACCAATAACGGTACGGCTTTCGAGCCAATACACTACGACGGCGTGCCGTTGGTGCCATCAAACATCATTGCACTCATAGGAAAATCCCGTTCCAATTGCGTCCCGACGAATTTTCGAGGCACCGTTGACATCTTGGCATTGCGCATTTGTGGCTCTGCTCTTCAGTCGAACGTATTTACTAGGAAGGACGCCTTGGTTGCTATCAGCCAGTTGCCCTCCACCTTATGCATGACGAAGTGATCGTTGAACAGCTTGCTTCCAATCCGCACTCTCACTGTCGCCGTTGAAAGGCAGTCCGAGATGTTCTCCATGGAGAGAATCGCCTCATCTCTGGGCGCGCCAGTCGATCGAGGACTCGGCCTCCCGTTGATGAGCGCCACATAGTCCAGCGACGAGATGGTCTGCAACTGGCCTTCATGAAGCCACTGGACAAGACAGCTCGGGTGAAAGACTTTATTGAAGTCACGGCTCTTCGGCTCATAAGCCAAATTGAAATAGTCCTCAATCAAGGCCATTACGGCTTGGGTCTGGGTCATTACTGGCTTTCCTCAATAGTTGTTGAACGGCCTGTATAATGAACGACCCTCCCGCCCTCGGCTACTGCGAATCAGTTATCGCAGCCATTACAGGAACACATAGATCATGGAAGATCTCGATGGAGGACTTGTAAGCGGCTTGCTTGTCCTTGCGGCCATTGCCGAATCCAGAAGTTTTGGCCGTGCTGCATCTCGTCTGGGCAAGACTCAGCCTGCGGTGAGTCGCGCTATCCAACGATTGGAGGACCGCCTGCACGCGAAACTCGTGCATCGCACCAGCCGACACGTTGAAGTGACAGACGCAGGGCATGAGCTATTGTCAAAGGTGCTGCCCTTGCTCCAAGGGATTGAAGAGGCGACTGTCGGGGCGTCGAACCACGCCTCCGTCATCAACGGAACGCTCCGTGTGGCGTGCGATGCTGTGTTCGCGCGCCTTGTGTTAGCACCGGAGTTGGCTCAGTTCCTGAAGAATCACCCCGCTCTTCAACTGAAGTTGGAGACCAGGAACGACCTCTCAGACTTGGTAAGCGACGGATTTGATCTCGCCATCCGGTTCGGATCGCCATCCGTTTCAACGTTGGTCTGTCGCAGGCTATACAGTCCGCGGGTCCTGACGGTGGCCGCGCCGTCCTACCTGGAGCAACGCGGTCGACCAAGGTCACCCAATGATCTGGTTGATGATGGCCATGAATGTATCGTGGCCATCGATCCGGCTACCGGCAAACCGTTCGATTGGGAATTCTGGCGAGGCAATGAGAAGGTGAAGGTGGCCGTTAGCGGAAACCTGACAGTCACCGATGCTGGAACCAAAATTGGAGCCTGCCTTGCAGGCTACGGAATCGCTCAGGTGATCGATCTTGGAATCGACACACACCTCCGTGCCGGCATGCTGGAGCCAGTTCTGACGGACTGGCCTGACGAGACGTTTCCTCTTTACGTCTACTATCCCAGCCGGAACCACGTTCCGGCCAAGGTAAGAGCGTTCATCGACTTTGTTGTCAACATGATGCCGGGGTTACAGTCGGGGGACCATGGCGTTCTACCGTCAACATGCTCCGCGTACCGGCGATAGACAGCGAGAATTGCCGTGACGTATTTTCATGAAAATCGATACGTTGCGGCAGATTTTCGATAGCTGGCGACAGTGCAGACGGACGCGGTCTCACTCCCACTCGGTTATTCACTAGACCCACACACCCAGTGTTTATGCGGGTTCCAGCGATTCTCGAGTTCCTTCGTACCGTCAGAGATACCGTCAAAACCAGTGGGCTTGCTTGACACGATGTGGCACGACATGATGTTGCAATCGCCAACCTTGTCGATGAATCACGCGCATCAAACTACACCCACGCAGCAAATCATGCCACAGCCTGGCTGTTTCTCACGCCTTCGCTGAGCGGCGCGATGGCGCCATTGTCGGCCTGGACGGAACATTCCCGGCGCCGCACAAAATCTCCGCGCGCCTCTCTGCCTGGAGGGTAATAGACGTTCTGCGTGGAAATCGCAGGTACGGACAAGGACAAGTTGCTGCTTCACTACCCGGCGGATATGTCGCTCCGGTCGTCACATTGGAGTTTGGCGGTCGGGCGACGGGCGAGTGATCCGCTTGGATTCTTCGAGCGCGAAGAAGTAGTTCCAATGAGCAGGGATCGGAAGATGTTGGACGCCCACGGTGTTCCTCTCGGGTTTTTGATGCAACAAGGCCGCAGTCCTGGCGCCTTAGACACTGCGAGCGCTAGTTCTTCGATCTCCATCAAGACTCGAGCAAGCAGCATTTCTTGAACTTCTGGCCACTTACACACGGACAAGGTTCGTTGCGGCCGATTTTTGACCCGCCGCTGCTCGCCTTCTCGATGCGTTTGGCGCGCAGTCGGGCCGCCATACCCGCCAAACGAGGTAGTTCGTCCTCGGTAATATCGATCCGCCTGAGAGTCCGCCATTCGGCATCGAGCAATCGGCCATCATCGCCGTACCTAAGTTCGAGCAGCATTCGATCACTCTCGCCGTTCAGTAGCAGCAGAGCCTTTGCATGGTCCTCTGCCACGGATTCATCCCGATCACTCGCCAATGTTGACCACGGAAAAATCGTGATTCGCACCTCCCCATGCGTTGACATTGGCCGGGGCTGTTTCTGCGCGGCTGCAGCGACTTCAGAGGACACGCCATCAAACACCTTGATACGCCACTCTCCGCTGATATCCAACAAGTACGACGCAAGTACAGAAGCCCCCGCCTTCACATTTCGGCGTAGGAGATCAAGCACCTCGGTCAAACCCTTTGGCATGTCCTGGCGAAGATAGGGAACGTCCACCTCCTTCGCGAGTCGCGCGCCAAAGTATCTGTCGATGTCGACTCGATAGCCAACAAATTGCAGGTGCGCCTGGCGATTGGTGATCAGCCCGGCAGCGTGTTTGGCATAGTGGTTGTGCTTAAAGTACAGGCCAAGGTGGTCGAGTTCGTCATCTAACTGCAAGACGGCCGAACCGAACGCCTCTTTCCGCTGTTCAACATAGTGCAAGAATTCAAACGGATTTAGGAACACGTCGGCATAGACCCTCAGGTCATCAATCGCCATGGACCAAACAGCCGTGGCACCTACATCAACGCCAACGTTTCGCAGATGCTGAATCTGCGCGGCCAGTTCGGTAAAGGGATCCAGTGTCACCGCGCATACGCTCACATGTCGGAAGTCGCCGAATCGCAAGCGTGTGATCTCGTTGCGCGCAGCGTCGAACACCGGCACCTCTTCTGCAGACTTCAGGTAGCCTAGGAATCGGAGCCCTTGCTCGGCCGGACTGGACACCAGGTTCTTGAGGGACTGCACGTGCGCATCGACATCTGTAGCCGGAGAGGTGTAGGTGAACGCTCCTGCTTTTACTTCGATGATGAAAAGGTGATCGTCGAAAATCACCAAGCCGTCGGTCTCGAACCGCTTGGATGAGCCACCGTCAGCAATCCAATAGTACGCCTCGCGAATGCACCGTGACCCCGGGAGGATTCGCTCCAGGTACTTGAACGGTAGCGTCTCAGTAACTTCCTTGCGCTTGGTGATCCACTGTTGCTTGAGCTCCTGTTGCTGCACGAAAACCCGCTTTTCAAATTGCCTGTAGAAGTGGTCAAAGAGCGTGGATAGATCGAAGCAGTAGTACCGGTCATCCAGCTTCAGGAACGGGCGCTTAAAAGTTGGCCATACCCGCAAAGGCCAGCCGCGAAATGACCCTTCAGCGAAGAAGTCCTTGTCCTCACCTGGCGCCCAGGCAAAGTCTCGGAGAAAGGTCTCCGGGAGGTGTGTGATCTTCTGGAGATCAAAAAGGTCGTACAGCATGAACAGTCCGACCGCTCTTTCCTGCTCTTCTTGCAGCCCATTTCGAACGACCGCTTGCCTCAAAAACTCCCCTGGATCCCCCTCGACCATCGCAATGCCGGAGGTGAGATCCGCCTCGGCTGCCGCCAAGGCCTTGTCGCGGAATGTATGCATGGCTTCGAAGGAATCGGACACTCCAAACGTGAGTGACTGCCAGATCTTCTCAAGTTCGTTGCAGAGAAGTTCCGCTGACAACCCATACATCTGCTCAATGACTGCACTCTGGGGCACGAGCAGATCGCGCAGCGCCTGTACTTGGTGCACTTGGTACCGCTCGCCGGTTACGTTTGCCCAGTAGGCCTGGGACTTGAACTGAAACTCCTCAAAGTCCATGTCCAGTTGCGGGTTCTCGAGTTTCCGCTTCGCCGTAGCCACCATGAAGTACTCCCGGTTCAAGGTATCAAACAGCTTCTCCACCTCGACCTGCAGCTTCCTCCAGTCTTCATCAGGCAACGCCTCCTTCACGTCTCCAACGGGCATCACAGCTGCTACGACACTTTGCACAAAATCGAGCATGCGACTTGCGTGCACGTGTTCCGACTTGACGTCGAACTCGTTGTCAACGCCCAGAGTTGCGGCTGACCGTTCCCACCAAGCGCGGTGCAGCATCTTCAGCGGCGGCAGGCCCGCTACCAATTCGGCGATCAGACGGACGGACTCATCTATCCTCCGAACGACGTCGTCGTGACTTGCCGCCAAACGCTGCTGCATCAGCGCAAACTCGCCTTCGACCCAGTCCGCCCTCCAAACGACGTTCTTGCCAAAGCGTGCAACGTTCAAGGGGCCCACTGAAAAAAATTCATCAGGGCCGCGAGGCTTCAGCGAGCGTTTAGTGACCTTCTTTGATTTCTTCTTCATCAACTCTGCCTTCTTTTTTTCTTGATCATGACAGTTGCAGCGGCGCGCCTCTCGTGAATGATGAGTGCGCTGCGCATGCAGCCCACATCAGACCGTCGCGGCCAAGCGCACGCCGCGAAAGGACTCGCTCTGCTGCAGGGCAGCGCTGCGGCGGTCGCCGAGGTCGACCAGAGCGTCGAGCACATGCAGGAGCTTGCGGGCCAACACCGGCGGCAAGGGGTGCTGCCGGTCCGCGTGTTCCTGGACTAGGGCGGCGATTGATGCTGGAACGCTCGTCCCCTTCCACGCTGCAGGCAGGTTGCCGTCGGCGATCAACGCCAGCACCTGCTCGGCGAACGTGTCGGGGGGATATGCCGCGCCCGCGCGCTCGCACAATGTGACGAACTGGCGCGCGACATGCGGCACCCAGCCCGCCGCCCGAACCATGCGATCGACCAGGGGCATGATCTGCGGCAAGTCTTCCCAGCGCCCATTCGCGAATCGCGCCGCATCGTCGGCACGTTCGATACGGACGAACATCAGGCACTTGATCAGATCGGGCAGATCAAACCCACCGATTCGGCCGTCATCGTCGTTGTAGGGCGAACGGCGCAGGTCTCGCTGGTCCAAGGTGCGCTCCAGCACGGATTGCAGCAACTGGATGCTGCGGTCGTCGACTGTGCCAGCGGTCAGCACGTCAAGAAATAGTACCTCCGCAAACGGTCCGAGGCAGCGCATGGCGGTTTCATCGGACTGCGCCACGATGGGCGCGAGCAGCCGCTCTTGCACCTCGGTAGCAGGCAGGTGCTCAGCGACGTTTGCCAGAGACCGGCCAAGCTGATGCTCCCACTCGAAGAGGCTAGCACCGTCATGTTCGCGCCCATGCCGCTCATCGGTTCGCCACGTCGGGTTCAGGGTGTCCAGCGTCCACTCCACCAGCCCTTCGAGGGCATTGACATAGAGGGTACGGGCCGGGCTGGCCATGACCGCGGCGACGGGAACCTGCTGCAGGACTTTGGCCGCGTACTGGCTATGCCACAAGTCGGACGAGCGCTGCCACCCCTCCGGCCCATCGGAACCTCGTCGGCGCTGGGGCGCACCGGGCGCAACGGGCGTCCACGACGGCAATGGCCTGACCCACGGGGGAAGGTCCCCTCCCCGCTGATACTCCTCCAGCGCCGCGGCCAAGACGGCATCGCGATGCGCTTGTTCCGCCAGCCGCCGCGCCTGGGCGTCCATTCGAAAGGCGTCCGGCCGGTGCCAGAGTTGCGCCAGCCGCAGGCCGAGATTTAGGCCGCACCAGGCGAACCGGAGGTCGCGCTCCCAGCAAGCGGCGACCCCTGACAGCGCGGCAAAGGACACGACCTCCATCGGGTGCGCCACCAGCTGGTACAGCGCCTCGCGATCACCTGCTACCTCGGCGCTGGCCCTCAGCCGGGCCGCCAACGCGCGTGCCACGAAGATCTTGGGATGCCACGGAATCACGGCTCCAGTGAATGAGTCATCGGCGGCCGCGTCCGGCTCCCCACCGTATTGCGCGATGGTGACGTCTGCCCAGTCTCGGTGTTCTGTCGCTTCCGCAAAGCAAATCAGGGCGGCGGCCGTACCGACGATCGCGGCTTCCGAGATGCCGCTGCCCGGCATCAACGATGCCGAGCGGTCTGCCTCGGCGAGCTCCATCGCGCGCGCCACCGCCTCATCCGGTGAGAACGCGGGCGCCCAAGACCATGAAGAAAAGCACTTGTCCACCCAAAGCCAGAGTTCGGTCTCGCGGGTGACGTGGGCGTGCCGCTGCAGTGTTGCCTGCACCTCGGGCGCCTCGTGCCGCGCGCTGCTCACCGAAACCTGCACCACGTCGTCTCTTCCCGGTACCGCCGTCGTCCGGTAGTTCTCAACGTGGCCCAGCTCGGACCAGAGCTCCGCCTTACGACGCAACTCGGCGACATGGTCTGGATCGTCGGCCTCCTCCTGGTAGGCGAACTCCAGCCGATTCGGGAAGTTGTCGAGCGTCACCCGACAGGCGTCCCGCATCGCCACGTCGCCTCCGAGAACGAAGAGTGGCACCAAGTTACGCAGTTCCAGGCGGCGCGAGGCCAACCGGCCGTGGTCTACAACGGCCTGGCGCTGCGCGTCATCGCCGCGCCCCGCGTTGAAACCGATTAGGCCGGCGCTCACGAGCTCCGACTCCTGGACCATCCGTTGCAGATCAAGGTCGCAGAGTCGTAGGCTTCCGAGCAGCGTGAGGCTCGTCGCCGACACCTCCTTCGCCCGAAGGGTGAGGTGAACGGCGATACCGAGCACGCTGATGCTCGCATGGCCTTCCAGCATTTGCTCCAGCAGATCTTCGAGGGATCGACCCGCATCCTGTTGCGCCATTGCCCAGCGCTCCAGCGCCATGAGCGCGCACTCCACCACCTGCGGCCCGCCGTGCCCGCGGAACCACACATAGTGCCGGTCGGCGCCCCAGAACTCCTGCGGCCCCCAGGGAAACGCCAGCACGAGCGGCAGGGGCGTGCCCCTGCGGCCCCCATAACCCCCATGCTGATGGAGTTGCCGCCAGGCGGTCATGGCGTGATTGACGATGTCGCGGACGAGGGCCAAGGCCGCTGCGGGATCGTGCTGGAACAGCGCGTCGAACGGTTCGCGCAGCGGCGAGGCAGGAAAATAGCCGTGATGGTCGGCGCCGATTGACAGCCGATCCCAGTCGTGGTGCGAGAAGGAAGCCCGCCCGATGTTCGGGCTATCCAGCGTCATGTTGTCGGACCAGGTCCGCTGTTCCGGCGGGATCGCCGCCACCCGCTTGAGCAGTTCCTCCTGTTCGTGGTCCTCCCTGTGCCAGCGAGCCATGCTGTCGTCCGGCAACTCCTGCAGGAACCAGCGCCGCGCGACCTGCGCCAGCAAGGCGGGATGCGTCTGCGCCAACAGCGGCGCATAAGCCATGACCTCTTGATATCCCTTATCCTGCCAACGCGCAATCCTTTCGATCTTCGAAAGGTAGGTGCTGACAATGTCCGGATAGGCGCGCCCGCCGCGAAGGACCAAGTTGCGCAGCTCGGTTTCCAGGTTCAACGGGGCGCGCGGCGGTGAAGCGCCTTCTCCGGTCGGGAGCGTACGGCGCGCACGCCAGGAATAGCGCTGGCCTTCGATGGCATCCAGCCAGGCTGCGCATTGGGTGACGATGCGCTGCGACAGTTGATTCGGGTGGTCTGCGTACGCGACCTGCCAGGTCTCGAACAGCGTGACCAGATCCGGTAGGCAGCGGTCGGGAAGCAATGCCAAACGCTGGAGCAGCCACGAGAGAAGCCGTCGCCAGGCTGCGAAATCGGAGGGCCATCCCAGGGAATCGGCCAGGCGGATGCGGGCGGCCGGCAGCATGCTTTCGCTTCCAAGCAGGCCCGACAGCACCATGGGGTTGGGCGTGGTCTTCTCGGCCTGCATCCACACCAGCAGCTTGCGAAGCAGGCGGTGATCGTTGGCCGCCAGGGAAGTGCCGTACATCTCCGCATGTTCGGCAAAGCGCGGGCTGAAAACCGGCGCGATCAGCCAGGCCCGCAGCCACTGTGGCCGTACCTGCGCCCATTCGAGGGCAGCGAGCTCACGGGACCACTGCTCTGGGTCCGTATAGGTGGACTGCGACAGCAACTCGACGACGCGAGCTAGCGCTGGCGGCTCCCCAGCGGCCGCTAAGACGGCGATCCAGTCCGCACCCTGGTCAACCAACAAATGGAAGAACGCCCATTCGAAGAAGATGTCGTGGCTGAACTGAGCCGTGTGTCCCTGTCGCACCTGTTGCAGTAGGCCGTCCTCTTCTAGCGCGGGCAATACCGCCTGTGTCGTCGCGGACAGGTCGCGGATGCGCAGGTTGCGGCCGAGGTCGGGGGCGCTACGCTGCGCCAGCTCGATCAAGGCCCGCTGCCGCGCCAAGGCCTGGGGCGCCTGCGCGTCGTAGCCGCCCCGCGTCCACCAGGCATCCACCAGCTCGACTTCGGTCTGCGGCGCGAACTCGGCCGGGTACGCCGCGCGCGAGAGCCCGCGGGCCAGGACTGCCGCAAAGAAAGGTCGGCGCGCCAAAGTCTGCACGCGCTCATTGCCGCCGGTCAGCAACGGCCGCAACGCGGGCAGCTTGTCGGCGAGAACTGCGGCTTCGTCGTCCGACAGGTTGTCAACATCGACGTAGCCCACGCCGGCCCCTGACCACAACGCTGCAGGAACCCAATTGCGCAGGGGTTCGATGCCGGCGTCACGAGCTGTCGCCACGACACGCCAGTCGGCCAGCGCGGGGCTGGCGAGCAGTTGGCCCAGAAGGTCGGTGATGATGGGTCGGTGCTCCGGCGCCACCCGGTCGATGCCGTCGATGAACAGGACAGGGTGCCCGGTGGCGGCTACCTCCACCAAGAGCGGCTCGATCGCGGTGGCCGACAGCCCCAGCGCGCGAGCCTGCTCGGTCCAACTCCGTCCTGACAAGCGGTTGGCCGTGAGCAGCAAGGTCGTCCCGTTAACCGCCTGCGCTTGCAGCAGGTCACGCAGCAGAACGGTTTTGCCTGCCCCCGGCAGGCCCTTGACCAGCGTCAAGCGGTGCGCGGCCAGTTGCGCGACCAGTTGATCACGCAAGCCCTGGCGGTCGAGATGCATGCCGCCGATGTCGTCGGCTTGCTGCGCCAACCAATGGCGCGTGCCTTCGCGCAGAAGCTGCATGTCGGCGGCGAGCGCCGGCGTTCCGCTGAACCGCCAACCGCCCCCCAAGCCGCGGAGCAGCAAAGCTCGGGTGTGCTCGGCACTGCGGCCGGCGCCATCGCGCACCGCCAGACGCAACAGGTTCCACAACTCGCCGGCGCGGCCGACCTGGTTCGCCGCCAGGGACCGCTGCAGGCTGGCCAAGATATCGGCCTCCTGGGCCGAGCCTTCGTGCAGGAAATCGAACCGGATGAGCGTCAGATGCTGGAACAAGCGGTGCAAGCTGCCGTCAGGGAAGGGCCCTGCCAGGGCATCCTCCATGACCTTGCGGACTGCGCTCACCACCGCGCGGTGCGCCAGCGACCCGTTGCCGCCGTCGACGAACCGTTTCATGAAGGCGGCCGGCGTGGCCGACGCCCTCGCCCACTCGCACACGGTCGTGAAGTCCCTGAACGCATCCGCCGAGATCATGTCGGTGGCAGCGCCGACCCTGTCCACCTGGTCGCGAAAGCCCAGCTTCTGCAGGGTCTGCCAACTGCGCTGGATCACTTCGCGGAAGTCGGTGTTGCTCGGCGCATCGGAAATCGTGAGCGCCCGCTTGACCTGCAGCGACAGCCGCATCACGGAGCCGTCGGCGGGGGCGACGGCATCGACGATCACGTCATCAAGCGGCTCGCCGAAGCTGGCTTGCTGCTGGGTCACTCGGTTCACAATCCTCGAACCGAGCCCAGCCGCAGTTGTGCCGCCGAGCAGGGCCGCAAGATAGTGGGCCCCGACAGCATCTTCGTAGGTGAATCCGGTACCCCCGGCGAGTTCAGAAGATGTCATGGATAGTCACTGCGTCGGGTCGCAGCATCGTGATCGTTCTGTCATCGTCCCACCGCATGGCTCCCCCGCCCGAAGTCGCCGCCACGCACGCTTGGATTGCTGCAGCGTCGCCCGCATACCCAAGCCGCGCAATATCGTCGGCAATGTAGTCCGCTTGGTCGTAGTGGGAGCGGACGATCTTGCCCAGCCGCGCTAGGACCTTCGCGCGACTGCCGGGCTTCTCGGTGTAGGTGCGGCAAGTCTTCTTCGCTTTCTCCTGGGTACCGTTGCACCAGCTCTTGAGCAGGGCCATCTGTCTCTCCCTTTCAGGACGCCGACAACTCGATGCCATAGGCCCGGGCGATCCGGGCGACGAGTTCGGCGACCGTCACCCTGCCCAGTTGCAAAGCGCCGGGGTCGATGCTGGGGTCGGCGGCCACCGCTGCCAAGAATTTGGTGAGGTCCCCCGCGATCCTTACATCGATTTCGATTCGCCTGGTGGCCGCTAGCAGCTGCGAAAGGCGCAGCACGTCGTTGAGGTGCTTGCGCACGTCTTTTGCATCCACCGGTTCGCCGCGCTCCTTGCGGGCACTGAGCTCGAGCCAGGCAACTGCCTTGAGCGGGATCAACCGGTCCTCGCCGACCCAGGGTAGGCCGTCAGCTTCGCGGCGGCCACCCATGATGAACGCGTAGTAGGTCTCGTCCAACAGGATGGCGGACAAACTGGCGACCGCCTCGTCCAGCGGGATGGGCGTGAGCTTGCTGCCCTCGGCTGGCTTCAAGCCGTCGGGCGCGCGGGCGAACAGTTCGATCATGACCGGGTAGCGCTCGTCGGCAGGCTTGATGAAGCGGTAGAAATTCGGCTTCGTCGCTTCGCTGGCCTGGCGGATCTCGTAGCCTCCCGCGTCGATAAATTTCCAGAAGGCTTCGCCGAAGGCCGGTGTCAGGGCCTCGACGTGCAGGACGACATCCAGGTCCTTCGTTGCCCGGAAGGCCAAACCGGCGTCTTCCATGGTCAAGGTTGCTGCGGTGCCCCCGATCAGGACGTACTGGTCCGCATAGGCCGCGAACGATTTCCGAAAAACATCCAGCCCCCTCACCATGGGAAGTGCCCTTTCAACTCGTCGAGCGCGCTCTGGACCCGCTCATCGGCGCTGTCCTGCAGGCTCAGCGTCAACGACAACGGGTCCACGGTGGTAGCCTGCGGTGCCAGCGCCGGGCTATAGCACCAGACCTGCCATTCCTGGGCGCCGGGCGCGGGCTCTGGCAATTCTCGGACGCCGGCTTCGCTCGCAGCCTTCCAGTCGGCGCTGGTGAGCGCGTAGACCGGCCAGCGTGGCTCGGCCAGCATCGAGAGACGTGCCAGCGCGCTCAGGCCGGCCAGCCGCCCGATCGGGTTGGCTAGCGTGCGGCCATCGACCCAGACCGTGCTGCGTACCGGCGTGCGCAGCAGCGGCTTCGCCCGTTCCCACACCTCATCAGGCGCGCCTTCCATGCGCAGCACGCGCGCGCGGCCGGCGACACGCACGGTGGCGAGGCCGGCCGCCGTGAACTCCTTGACCGCACGCGACAGGGTCATGGTGGTGTAGCCGAGGGTGCTGGCGGTCTCAGCGGGCTGCCAGTCGGCGTCCCACGGCTGGCGCAGGAGCGCGAAGACGAGCATGGCTTGCGCCGAGGGGCTGAGCGCATCGACGGCAGGTGTGCGCTGGCGAAAGTACTCCCGGAGGTCGAGGCCGAGGTCAGGCAGATAGAGTTGGTTGCCCGGCACGATGAACGGGAGCTTGTTAGCGATCAGGCGCTTACGCTCATAGGAGGCCAGGGCGTCAGTCACATAGACCGCCGGCCTGCCAGCCGTGGCGCTGACCTTGGTCATCCAGGCTCGGATATCGCTCAGCGGCGTGGCCGAGTCGGCACGGCCTTCCACCAGCACAATCGGCTGCCCCAGCAGTTCGATTTCGCTGAATTCGAAGGCATCGCGCAGGAAGTACGGCAACGCGTCGGCATCTGCCCAGGCTTTCACGCCAGGCATGGCGATGCCCAGTACCTCATGAAGGTACAGTTGGATGTCGGTGGTGAGACGGGGCACGGCTGACTTTAAAGTAACAAGACTTCAGCACGATAACATCATGATTGTTATCGTGCAAATCTTTGTTATCCAAGCCTGCGGGCTACGTTTGGCCAGCCAGGCTCCACCGCTTCCCGCTCAACCCCTGTTGACCCAAGCGCCACGGCTGGCTTCGTGGGACCGCCGCCAGCGCTCACAGACCGGAAGATCTCGCACCGCTCGAGGCCGCCAATTCGCGCCGCACCGCGGTGCCGGGCGACACGGCGTTCGCCTGCGTGCAGTGCAAGCGCAGGGCCTGCACCTCATTCGCGCTGCACTGCGAATGTGCGAAGTGAAGGCATCGCTGGGCGCCAAGATCAGGTGGTGGGCAAGCTATCCACTCTTTCCCGCGAATCACCACTCCATCGCCATTTTTGCGACACGCATTTGGTGATGCACCGAATGAGGGCATTCCCTCTGACCCACGGGCAAATCTCCTCGAAACTTGTTGCAGAATGTTTATCAATTTGTAGATCGGTGGTTTCAAAGGGGAATCAATGGCGAGACGGAGAAAGTCCAGCGCGGCCGAAGATCTCATGGACCTGGTCGCGTTGCTACCTTGGTGGGCAGGTGTTGGTCTGGCCCTTGTCAGCTACTGGCTGCTGCATGCCGTTGCGACACGTCCCCTGCCTGCTGCACAGTCAGCTCAGCAAATCGGCCAGATGGCTACGACGGCCATTTGGCAAGGCCTCGCCACGGGAGGCCAGTATCTATTGCCGATGATCTGCCTCTTCGGGGCCGCGATATCGGCGGTACGTCGCCGGCAACGTCGCGCCCTGTTCGATACCACCTCGGCAAGCAGCAGCGCCGATGCACTGCAGGGCATGTCCTGGCAGCAGTTTGAACTGCTGGTTGGTGAAGGTTTCCGGCGCCGGGGCTATGTAGTCAAAGAGATTGGCGGTGGTGGCGCCGATGGCGGCGTGGACTTGGTGCTCACCAAGGCTGGTGAGAAGACTTTCGTGCAATGCAAGCAGTGGAAGGCCTTCAAGGTGGGCGTCTCCACGGTGCGGGAACTGTATGGCGTGATGGCCGCGCACGGTGTTGCGGGCGGCTTCGTCGTGACCTCCGGGCGCTATACACAAGAGGCTTCGGCATTTGCCAACGGCCGCAACATCCAGCTGATCGATGGCCCTGCCCTCATGAATCTGCTGCGCGAAGCGCGTAACAAGGATGGAGGCCATCCATCGGCTTCCAATCTGAGTGTCCCGCAAGCCGCGGCATCGCCCGACCGACATACCGAGGCGACAGGGATGACCAAAGCCATGGCGCCGGAAGTGTCTGCAGAACCGCCCTGCCCTCGATGCGGAAAACCGATGGTGCAGCGCGTGGCGAAGCGAGGTATAGCAGTCGGTAAAGTCTTCTGGGGATGTTCAGCGTATTCTGAAAGATGCCGAGGCACGCGAGAGATTCAGGGCGCCTGATGGCGATACCGAAAAGAAGAAGGAGAAGAGATGGGGCGACGAAGCGGATTTGAGGGATTCTTGCGCACCGCACCGCACCGCGGCGCGGGCAGTGGCAGCCACTGCCCGGACTCGTCGGAACTGATGGAAGCACCATGAAGTCCACGATCTATTGGGCCTGGTTCTCGCATCCATCGTTGCTGGAGCAGGAGGCATGAACGGGACGGGTCTTAAGCTCGTCAAGCACGCCGCCGCCGGACCCTATCTTGGGTTCGCGTTGCAGCCGGTCAGGCTGTGCTACTACCTTCTGAGCAGCCCGCGCGATTCGAGCGTTTCGCTCGAGCACTTGGATGATGTTGCCGTCCACTATGCGGACGGCTCGCTGCTTCTGGAGCAGTGCAAGAGCGCTCTAGCGCACAACCCGATTTCTGACTGGTCCGACGACCTTTGGAAGACAATCGCAAATTGGCTGGGCGCGGTGGAGACGCAGACAGTTGATGGGGCGAAAACCTCCTTTCAACTCTACGTGACGCCTCCGAAGCCCGGCAAGCTGAGTGCGGCGATGCACGCCGCAGCAGACGCGAAGGCTGTCGAATCACTTGTCAAACAGGTCAGAGACAAGTTGAAGAAAAGGGCCGATCCCCCCAAGTGCATAGCGTACGTTCAGAAGTTCCTCGATGCGACTGACGCACTGCGTTTGGCGGTCGTTGGCAAGACCACCGTCTTTGCCACGGACGCTGACCCATTAGAGCCTCTTCGTGAGCTGCTGAGGCCCACGGTTCCAGAGGCGTCGCTCGACGTGATTTGTGCCTCGGCGATTGGCCAGGCGAAGGAAGCGGCCGACAAGTACATTCGCAGGAAGGCCCCAGCACTGCTGGATGTCGCGGAGTTCCGAAGAAACTTCCACGCCTTCGTCCGCCAGAACAATATGGCGGGCTATCTGCCGGCTTTCACGGCAGCCCCATCCAAAGACGCTGCGAAGGCGTTGTTGACGAGCCGCCCGGTCTTCGTGCGGCAACTGCAATTGATAGAGGCGTCTGAAGAGCAGCAGCTCCGGGCGGCCAGTGACCTCATGCGCACGTCCGGCGAAAAAGTGAAGTGGGCGGACCAAGGTCTCGTCTTCGACGGCACCTTCGAGGACTGGGAAGACACCTTGCTACGCAAGCACGACGCGGCGCAGAGCGAGGTCCAAGATACCTACTCCGAGAAAACTCAAGAAGCTCAAGGCCGGATCGTCTACAGCCGCTGCGCCGCTATGGAAGTACCGCTGGACAGCCGTGTAGTGCCCGGATTCTTCACCCATGGCGGCTTTACCGACTTGGCCGACAGACGAAAGCTGGGGTGGCACCCCGAGCACCAGACTCTTCTGAATGAGGACAAGAAGTGACGGACGGAGCTCGTGTAGCGCGCCTCGGCGAAGCTGCAATTGTCCAGAACGAAGCGCTGGGTGCGTACGCCATCTGGCGATTCGGTCTTGGATTTCAGGAGCGCGACGGACAGGCTGTGACCCTGCCTCTTGCGTTTTTGCTCTTGCCGCTGATCCTTCATACGCCAACTTTGGACATGGTGCTGGGCACGCAAAAGGCTTCTGGTTTGCATCTCTTCGTGGGCAAGCTCGGCGAGCAACGCGAGAACCTGTTGGCGGTGCACGGTCGCACCTTGGCTCTCCGTCAGCTGACGCTTGGATCGCTCATGGTCGCCGAGCAGTCGCAGCTGGTTCGCATCGAACCGAGTACTGCGACCGTTCGAGCATTCAGCCCGCACCATGAACTGCAGGCTCCTGCGCTTCCTGAGCGAATCCGACGCATCGCACCAGCCTGCGAAAAGATCGGGTACTGGTTCGCAGGCCTGTCGGACCAACAGGTCGCCCACACATTGAAGGTAGGGTTCTGATGCACTTCCAACTGTTGAAAGTCATCTTGTGGCCGCGGAACGGCGGCGAGCCGAGGGTAGTCAAGTTCGAGCCGGGCATGGTGAACGTCATCAGCGGCGCCTCGAAGACTGGGAAGTCTTCGGTCATCCCCATCATTGACTACTGCCTGGGGTCAGAGAAGTGTGCGATTCCCGTGGGCGTCATTCGAGAGACGTGCTCATGGTTTGGCGTTCTGGTCGACACGCTTGAAGGTCAGAAGCTGCTCGCACGACGGGAGCCCGGTGACCTAAAAGCATCCGGAGAGATGCTGCTCCTAGAGGGTCCCGTCGTTGAGGTCCCTTCGGTCATCACGGGAAAGCACCAGAACGTCGACTATGTGAAGGGCGTTTTGAACAGGCTCTCCGGTCTGTCGAACCTGCAATTCGAGCCCGGAACAGATGAGAGATTCAAGTCGCGCGTGAGCTTCCGCGACCTGATGGCCTTCCTGTTCCAACCGCAGAACATCGTCGCCAACCCCGATGTCCTGTTCTTCAAGGCCGACACGACGGAACACCGCGAGAAGCTGAAGACCATATTCCCTTACGTACTCGGCGCGATAAGCCCTGAACTGCTTCAGGCTCGGCACGACCTCGACCGGCTGTCGCGGCTTCTACGTCGCAAGCAAGCGGAGTTGAAGGCGCGGCAGGACACAGGTGTCGCATGGCAGCGTGAGGGGTTCGCTTGGGCCCGTCTCGCGATTGAATATGGACTTCTTCCGGCGCACACAGTGGTGCCGGATGATTGGCCTTCGACCGTCGACCTGCTGCGCGAGGCGCTTCGCGGCGACACACGGTCCGCAACGCCTACGTTGGCGACGATGGACGTCATCATGAGCAGGCTCACCGAACTGCGCGCGGTCGAGTCAAAGCTGACTATGACCCTCAATCAGTCACGTCAACGCCTTCATGAACTGCGGCGTCTCGACGAAAGCAGCGACGAGTATCGCGATGGTCTCCGTATTCAGCGTGACCGCCTGAGCTTGTCTGCCTGGATTCGAGACCTTGCGTCAGAGCATCCTGCGGCGGTACTCGAGCCCAGTGAGGCAGGCCGTGCGCGAATCGACCAGCTATGCCAAGCACTGGAAGGCATTGAGTTGCGGCTGCGGTCCTATCCGGGAATTGCGGAATCGCTCGGAAAAGAGACGTTGCGCCAACGTGAGGCGATCGACACCGTGCTCAGCGACTTGGCCGCCGTGCGGGCGGAGATCCGCACCTTGGAGGGACAGTCTGATGAGGCACGGAAGGTCACCACGCGAGGCGAGGAAATCTCCCGATTCCTGGGGCGATTGCAGGAGGCCCTCAGGCTGTACGACGCTGCCGATACGTCTTCGGAACTGAACCAAGAGATTTCGACGCTACGGGCGGAGGTTGAAAGGTTGGCCAAGCTGGTGTCCGAACATGAGATTGGACGGAAGCTGGAGAACGCACTCAACACCATCCAGGACATCTCTGGCAGGCTAATTCCGCAGCTCGACGGCGAGTGGCCTGACGCACCAATTCGACTCGTCATCCAAGACCTTACCGTGAGAGTCATCCGCGAAACGCGAGACGACTTCCTCTGGGAGATTGGCAGTGGCGCGAACTGGTTGGCGTATCACGTTGCCCTCAGTCTGGCGCTGCAAGGGTACTTCTTGCGCTTGCCGCAGCACCCTGTTCCCGCGCTGCTGGTCTACGACCAGCCGAGCCAGGTCTACTTCCCGGCGCGTCGCGCCGGAACGTTGGCCGATAACGAGCTCGATCCGACTTGGAAGAATGAAGACGTTGTTGCAGTGAGAAAGGTCTTCGCGCTGTTCGACAACATTATCGCGAAGACAGATGGACGCCTCCAAATCATTGTTCTCGACCATGCGGACGAGGAGGTTTGGGGAGGGCTAGAGAACATTCACCTCGTCGAAGAATGGCGCGGCAAGGGGCTTGTTCCGGACGCTTGGGTTTAGGTCTGATGTCAGCCAGCCCCGTGAGGAAAGCGCGGCCTCCCATCGCCACACCACTTCTGCCTCAGCATGTTCCAACGCTGTTATGGGCGGCTGGCCTGGAACCCAATCTAGACAAAGCCCCAGGAAAAATCCCATCCCTGCTAACAAATTTCCCTGTGGAGAATCGCGTGGCCCAACGCGCCGCTACACATCCATAAGGATGGGGAAAGCCCAACTTTTCGGAGGAGAAACTGCATGGCAGGCCCAGGTGATGAAGCTCGCCTCAACGTGAGCGTGTACCTGCTGAAGAAGTCAAAGACAGCGGAAGCTCAGCAACAGCTCGAAGCGGCAAGCACGGCGGTCTACCCGCTGATCGACGAGATTCCCGGCGGGGCGTTTATTGCACTCCCTGCCGATGCCGAGGCGCCCCGGTGGCTGGCCCCTATCTCGGCGCTGCTTGCACCGGGCAACGCCCCACAGCTCCAAGGCCAGTCGCCTGGCGCAATCTTGTGGGCGCCCCGTGGCGACAAAACCTTCGTGTTCACCTTCGGGTATGGGCACTCCAAGGTCAAGGGCGAGTGGGTCGAACCCGAGTTCGGAAAGATCGTCGCCTTGTCTATCGTCACGCAGGGACAGATCCGCGAGGTGCGCGCCGAACAGGTTTTCGCTAGACGCCACATCGCCAGCGAGCGTGCGCCGCGCGCTGCAGCGGTGCGGGAGTTCGGCTTTGAGGCGGATCGGGATCTGGTCACTGCCGTCGAGGGCGTGCCGGAGCCGGCGTACTGGCCGGCCTTTGGCACGAAGGTGCGCGGGGGCGTCTCGTTTAAGTTCGACCTGGAGGTTGCCAAGCTCGTCGAGACGCTGGATCGGATTATCGAGCGCTTCGACTCGAACGATCACCGTCTCCGCTGGCCCCAAGCCAACAACCTGGTGCCGGTCCGTGACGAGGACAAGGTCCAGCAGCTCGATGTGCTGTTGGATGGCCTTCTCACCGGCCCACACCCAGAAGCAGCCATCTCGTTGGCGGCGCCGAGTGAGCGCAGCGGCGACGTGGCCTATCCCCAGCACTTCGTCATCGGTCGCAAGCACAAGGGCGCCGCGACTTCGCCATATCTGATGTTTGCGAGCTGGCAGCGATACGTCGAGGACCAGGGCAACCAGCTTGGCGTCAACGCAGCTAAGAGCACGACGGTCCATCTGCTGGACGAGAACAAGGACGAGATCAACACATGCGTCATGTACCACTGCATGGGGACGGAGGTCGACCTCGGCGGGGTGACCCATGTGCTGTCCTCAGGCAACTGGTACGCGGCAGATCGGGATTTCATCGAGAGCACGAAGCGGACGCTTGCAACGCTTGGCGCACCTGCCGTCGCCCTCAAAGCATGGAATACCATCGACAACGAGGGGCCCTACAACGCGGACGCCGCGACCACCGATCCCGAACTGTGGCTGTTCGACAAGGAGCTGGTGAGCTATGGCGGCGGATCGTCTCGCTTCGAGTATTGCGACATCATGCACCTGCGCACCAAGACGCTGTACTTCGTCAAGCACCCAGGAGGCTCGGCAGGCGTTAGTCACCTTTGCGAACAAGTTCGTCGCACGGCGGAGCTGTTCTTCGACACGGATCCCAGCTACCGAAATAAGCTGGCGGAGAAGGTTGCTGGCGTCGGCAAAGGCTGGCCAACCGACTGGCTAGACGAACGCCCGAAACAGCACGAATGGGATTTGTGCCTCGTTCTGATGGGGAAACACGTCGATGCGTTGCCGTTTTTTGCGAAGTGCGGTGTCGCTTGGCTGTTAGGTGAACTGCAACGGCGCGGCTTCAAAGTGTCATTCCAGGCGGTGTAAGCGCCGAATTTCCGCTACATGGTCGGCATCGGACACATGTCCCTCCAAAAAAACCACTCATAGCCGAGGATCCCGTCGGATGACAATCCGAAAACTCCTTCTAGATCAATACCTTACTCGACGTGTTGGCGGATGATTTGGAAATCGAACCGAGTTCTCGACCCCCGAATGCGTTGCGAGACGAGGTGAAGCAAAGGAAAAGGCCACAGCAATCTTGCTCTGGCCTTTCAAATTCACCAAATATGGGGCCCGATGAGACTACATGGGACCACATGAGACTGGTGACGGAGCGGCCGGAAGTCGAACTCAGCTCCCCCAGCAACCCTATGGCTACGCCATGCAACCCTCCTCGGTTGCAACCTCATTTCGTTGCCCACGACCGGCCCTGGGAAGTGTTGTCACCGGGAACAAAGCAGGCTTGTACGCTCCCCCTGCAGCCCACGCATCGACCATGTTCGCCCACTCCTGAAGCATGTGCCTGCGCGGCTCGGCATATTCCGCCTTGTTGTAGACCGATCGCGACGAATGTCCGCTTTCGTGTGCGAGACACTTTTCGATCCAGTCGCCATTGAAGCCGGCCTCGTTAAGCAAGGTAGACCCGGTCCGTCTCAGGTCATGAACCGTGAACGGTTCTAGCGGAAGCCCTGCAGCTTTCGCCCGCTCGACGATGAGGCTCGTCACGCGGTTCGGTGTGCCCTTCGACATGCATCGATCCGCGTCATAGCGAGAAGGCAGCACATACCTCGACCCAGCAGCATACGTGCGCAGCGCGATCATGGTATCAAGCGCTTGGGAAGACAAGTACACGTTGTGCGCCCTCCTCCCCTTCATTCGGGCCTTCGGGATGGTCCATATCGCTGTATTGAAGTCCACCTCGTCCCAGGTCGCCTCGAGCAATTCGCTCTTGCGCACTAGGGTCAGCGAGACCAAACGCAAGGCGAGCCGGATCGCAGGGTCTGCCGCCACCAGATCAAGCTGCCTGCACATCAACTGGATTTCAGCGGGAGACAGCGCCCGATCCTTAGGTACGAGCTTGGCGATGGACGCTGCGCCGACCTCGTCCGCAGGATTGGCTACCTTTTCTCCATGCAGGTTGGCGTAGCTATAAATCTGCTTGACGACATCCCGAACATGAATCGCGGTCGCCGGAGCCCCGCGCTCCTTCACGCGCATGCACAGCGCACGCAGATCTTCCGCGCGAACCTCGCTCAAAAGGCGCTTGCTGAAGTCCGGCAGGATGTCGCGGTTCAACACGCTCTTGCGCACCACCCGCGTCGATTCAGCCATGGTGGCTCCGTAGAGCCACTGGGTTGCATGGTCGCCGAAGGTCTTGGTTGCGGGACCGCGAGCTTTTTCTCTCTGTTTCTGCAGGGCCGGCGAAACGCCATCGCGCAACAGCCGCCTGGCCTCCAAGAGCTTTTCACGCGCAGCGGCGAGCGAGATCCCGCCATAACCGTAGCGACCGATGGTTAGCGTCTCGCGCCGGCCATTGATGCGATAGTCAAAACGAAAGGAAATGGACCCCGTCGGCGCAATGGCTGCGTACATGCCGTCGCGGTCAGCGACCTTGTAAAGGGTCGCGCGAGGCTTGAGATTCCGAAGGGCGAGGTCTGTGAGCATCTAGATTTTTCTCCTGATTTCGACGGCCAAACGCCGTCACCAATCAAGAGGTGTGCAGATGCCTGCGAACCCGCATGAAACCTAGCTTCCGAGATCAATTTTACCGTCACTGACGGTATCGCCCAGCGACCCAGTTTCGGTCCAGCGTGGCCCCTAGCGGAAAGAGCTCATTCGTACCGCCAGCCATACCGTCAAAGTCTTCTGCTGGCAGCCCCTGATGGGCAAGAGGTTCTGGGGAAGAATCCTTTGAAATCAACAACTTACGAGAGAGAAGTTGCCAATGAATTATCTTTGACGGTTTTTGTAAGTTGTTGATTTTAAAGGGAATTTTTCAACTCTCATTCCCACTCGATCGTCGCCGGCGGCTTGGAGCTCACGTCGTAGGTCACCCGGTTGATCCCGCGGACTTCATTGATCACCCGCGAGGACACCTTCTTGAGCAGCGCATACGGCAGCTCGGCCCAGTCGGCCGTCATGAAGTCGCTGGTCTGCACGGCGCGCAGGGCCACCACGTAGTCGTAGGTGCGGCCGTCGCCCATCACGCCCACGCTCTTGACGGGCAG